>Ga0334892_1000215_pt1 | contig 87580 bp, 72 predicted proteins | sample GraSluR3_MG_4_FD_207213 | JGI IMG/M metagenome (GOLD analysis project Ga0334892, IMG submission 207213) | Sludge microbial communities from methane-producing bioreactor in Wageningen University, Netherlands - Granular Sludge_15_04-R3 | ecosystem: Engineered > Bioreactor > Anaerobic >...
ATCCTGGGGCCTACCTCTTCCTGTAATCTGATAAAACCGGGTTTATCGGTATATTCAGGAAAGTGAGTTCTCATCAGATTGATGATCCTGGCAGTTGAAACAAAAGACTCTTCTTCTTCGTCCTGACCTGCTTCTGTTTGTACTTCAAAACTATCGTCTACTTTCTGTGTTTTGAAGAGGAAGAATACCTGATCATCGGATCCTTTAATGGTTTGAATCTCAACATCGGTTATACCTTCATCGATTAGAACCTGTCTGACCTGATCGATACTAAGAGCTGGATGTTCTGGTGTCGGTGCTGTCATATCTAGTTCCAGGGACACACCACCAGTAAAGTCGATACTGAATTTTGGCCCGACAATCAAAGCGACTATACCGACAAGAATCAGTATTATCGAGAAGATATAAGCAACTCTCCGTTTGGAAATGAAATCTATTTTTGTGTTTTCGAAAAATCTCATCTGTCCCCCTAGATACTAAGCTCAGTTCTGTTTTTATTGGTGATTACAGCTTCAAATAGTGCTTTAACCATAACGATAGCCGTAAACATAGAAGCCAGGATACCGAGTGACAGTGTAACGGCAAAACCACGAATCGGGCCGGTACCGAACTGATAAAGAACTATAGCTGTTATTAGAGTCGTAATATTGGCATCAAGGATCGTAACAATAGCCCGGCTGAATCCTGCGTCAACGGCCGACCTGACTGTCTTGCCGCTCTTCAATTCTTCTCTGATCCTTTCAAATATAAGCACATTTGCATCGACCGCCATACCAATGGTCAGAATAATACCGGCAATTCCCGGCATTGTTAGAGCTGCACCGAGAATAGTAAGAGCTGCCATTATGATTCCCATATTCACTATTAAAGCCAGGTTGGCAATGATACCGGGCACTCTGTAATAGATAATTATAAATATCATAACAATAATCAGTCCGAATAAAGCAGCCGATAAGCCTGATCTGACACTATCAGCGCCGAGAGTAGGTCCTACTGTTCTTTCTTCGATTATATTGACCGGAGCGGGGAGATTACCGGCACGAAGCACGATAACCAGATCCTGTGTCTCCTCGAGTGTGAAATTACCTGTAATACGAGCTTCACCACCTCGGATACGATCCTGTATTGTCGGTGCGGTATAGACTACTCCGTCGAGCACGATAGCCAGTCTTCGTCTGATATTCTGTCCGGTGATCATTTCAAAAATTCTTGCCCCTTCGCGATTGAAGCGGAGTGATACATAAGGCCTGTTAGGAGACTGAAGATCAGTTCCATCCCCAATCCTGACTGAAGCGTTCTCAAGCATATTACCGGTCAACTCAGTCTTTTCCAGGAGCACGAAGAGTTCTCTGTCAGCTCTCGGGTCGAGACGGTTTTCTCTTTCCAGGGCCAGCATCAGTCCGGACGGGATATTCTCCATAAAACTCTCACTCTCTAGCAGCCTCTGAACATACGGTAGATCCTGGTTAGAAACCATCATTGGCATTCCCTGGCTCGATGTTAATCTGGAAAAGATATCTCCTGCGACCTCTTCAAATTCGTCATCTTCCTCATCTTCCAGAATACCGCGCATCGGGTCATCTTCTTCGTGCAGGACAAAGCGGTCGAGGAATGGATAATCATCGATATTTTCCTGCAGATACTGATCGAGCCTCTCTCTTGTTTGATCGATCTGTTCAGAAGTAGCCAGCAGTTTGAATTCGAGTAGAGCGGTTCGACCGATCAGTTCGCGTGCTCTGTCGAACTCCTGTAATCCTGGCAGTTGAACCATGATTCGATTTCTTCCGACCCTCTGGATGGATGGTTCTGCCACCCCAAATTGATCTATTCGATTACGCACGATCTCGACCGCTGAAAGGACGGCGTCATCCCTCTCGGCTTCCGGTAACTCGTGGTGATCAACTTCCATCATAATTTGCATACCACCCTGCAGGTCCAGGCCCAATCTAACTCTTCTATCGGTCCAGAAATCGGGTAACTCGATAGGAAGGAGCGGGATCAGAAAGTATATCGTTACCAGCAAGACTGCAAGGATGAGTATATTTCTAAATTTCCTGTTTTTCATTCGCAACAACTCCCTTTTAATGTCGTATTTAATAACAAATCACTATATAAGGCTTTCTCGTCATCAGATAACGAACCCATAACTGCCTGGGCCACGTTATAGAGATGATCACCTATCTTCTCTATATTAGTAATAATATCCATAGTCATAATGGCCGGTTTGACCGGCACACCCATACTTATCTCCTTCACCTGTTCTTTTTTGTAACGAACCTCCAGATGATTCATCTTCACCTCCTGTCTGGCAACCAACCTCGCTTTTTGCTGATCGTTGTTTTCCAGAGCGTAAAGGAGATTATCGAGCATACCATCCAGTAACACTCTCATACTGTCAATACTATTTTTTTGTGTCTCGTTGAACTCCAATCCCTTGTCAAGTTTTCTTTCTGCCAGTTCAGCTATGTTACGGGAAAAATCAGCAGCTTTTTCCAGGTCATTGGTCAGATGTAACAGTACCGGCAGCCTTTTGGCAACCTCTTCATCCAACTCTCTTCGTGACAGCTTGGCAATGTAGTCGGTAATCTCCAGCTGAAACTGATCGTTTTCATCTTCAGCATGAAATGTCTCCTCTATATTAAGCCTGTTGATCGAGTCGAGGGATTTCATCGAAGAATCGATAACCCGTTTCACATTCTGCATCATCCTCCCCAGTTCAAGTTTGACCTGGTCTATAGCTATAGTTGGTTCATCGAGCAGTGTTTCATGCAGATAGCAGGTAACCCCTTTTCTCTTTTCCGGTGAATCAGGTATGACTCTGAGTGTTATTTTCTCCAGTAATGGAATCAATGGTAAAAAGAGTAACATATTGAAAATATTGAAAAAAGAATGGAAATTGGCAATCTGACGGGAGATGTTTCCCCCTATCGCAGTTACTACCCCGGCAATCTGATCTCCAAAGAATACGATCAGGATCACCATGTAGATAACACCTGTAAGGTTGAATATCACATGGGACAGTGCTGTTCTGCGAGCATTAACTGAACTCCCGATACTAGCCAAAACAGCCGTTATGGTTGTCCCCAGATTATCTCCCAGGACCAGGGCCATAGCTGTCTTGAGGTCTAACAAACCGCTGACTGCCAGTACCATTGTTATACCAACCGTAGCACTACTGCTCTGAACAAGTATAGTCATTATAGTTCCTGCCAATATGGCCAGAACATAGTTATGGCTGTTTGCTACAAAGAAATCCGAAATCAGAGAACTCTGGCGTAAAGGTGCAACAATATCGGTCATCATACTGAGGCCAAAGAAGATCAGCCCAAACCCCAGCAGGATATTCCCGTAAGACCTTGCCCTCAGCTTCCTGGTAAAAAGAACAACTCCAGTTCCCAAAGCTATTGCCGGCAGGGCAAATTCGCCGATCTTGAAAGCTATGATTTGAGCAGTCAGGGTTGTCCCGATATTCGCACCGATTACAACACTAATCGCCTGTCGCAGAGTCAGCAGCGAGGCATTCACGAATCCGATCGACATAACAGTAGTTGCACTGCTTGACTGCAGAAGAGCTGTTATGGTCAGACCGACACCGACACCTAGAAAACGGTTTGCTGTTAGCTTGGAGAGAATTTTCTTGAGATTATCTCCTCCAATGATCTTCAAAGATTCAGAGATCTTGCGGATACCAAACAGGAATATAGCCAATCCACCGATCAGATAAAAGAAGAGTTTTTTATAGTCGAGGGCAGTAAGAACAATAATTTCTCTAACCTTTTCATCAGGAAGGTTGATAATAGTCCCGATCTGGTAATTACCCATCTCCTTGCCGAAAACAACTCCGGTCCGGGCAATACCCTGCCTGCCTGTCTCTACGAGTGGATTCTCAATAACAACACTCGTATCGGCAGTATAGAATTCAACAACTACCCCCTCGACAGGCCTTTGATCTTTGTCTCTGACGATAACCGCTATATCATCGGACAACTGCTGGTTTACCCGACCTGTTCGCCCGTCCCCGATGATCTCTATATCATAATCAGCAAATAGCGATACAGAGGCAAGAAGGAGGAAGAGGATCGATATCAGAACCCCTTTTTTCACAGAACAACTAGTAGCTCGCAACTTCGTCATTTAGGGAACGTTCTTGAACCCGATACCTTTATTCTCATTCATGTTATGGCCGGCTAATTTGATCTCGCCGTGCTGCTTCTCAAATTGTTCAACATTCTTCTGAAGAATGTTTAATAGTTGTTTAACGTGTTGTGGTGTAGTTAATACACGGCTGTAGATCCTGGCATCGGGTAAACCCGGAACTATTCTGCCAAAATCGACAATAAATTCCGAACTCGAATAGGTGACCATGAAGAAGTTGGCATAAGTCCCCTCTCCAACCTTCTCATCGAGTTTAATGTTGAGTTTCTTCTGTTGTTTTTGATCCATCTGTTACTCCTTTTGTTTGAAAAAATGAGTTTTCAGGCTGATATTTTTTTTCAGAGCCCTGCTGTCAAGCTATTGTTAATAAAGAGCCTTTTGCCTGCGGCTTACAGGCGAAACGTGTTATCTTAAACGTGGGACTATTCTCTTAATATCTTCTATCTCGAAGTTCTTAAGAAGTACTGCCGAGTTTAGAGTAACGTTCTTTGAGTGCATTTTTAACTGCAGCAGGCACGAAGTCCCTGATATCTCCACCCAGCTTAATTATCTGTTTAATCAAACTGGAGCTGAGATAGAAATATTTATAATCTGGTATCAGGAATATGGTATCGATTTTAGGGTTGAGTTGTCTGTTCATCAGGGCTAACTGTAATTCATATTCGAAATCGGATACAGCTCTCAACCCTCTGATCATAGCAATTGCCTTGATCGAGTAGGCATATTCGACAACCAGGCCACTGAATTTAACGACTTCGACCCGCTCTATATTCTTCACTCCATTCTTACAGAGTTTGACTCTCTCATCAGTAGTGAAGAGATTATCCTTACCCGAATCTTCGGCAACTGCCAGGATGACTTTTTCAAAGATATTGGTAGCTTTTTTGAGGATATCAATGTGTCCGTAAGTTATAGGGTCGAATGTTCCGGGATAAATTGCCTTGTTCTTCATTTCTTCTCCAGGCTCTTTTTCCTAAGAGACTCGAGCTCCTCTACCTGTTTGGGTATGCCAGAAGAGAGGACTTCACACCCCCCTTCGGTTACCAGCACATCATCTTCGATTCTGATCCCTATACCCTCCTCTTCTATATAGAGGCCCGGCTCCACAGTTATGACATTACCCGGCTCCAGTATGGAGTCAGCAAAATAAATCGAAACATCATGGGCGTCCATTCCCAGAAAATGGGATACCGAATGCATATAATACTTTTTGTAATCCTCTTCTTTCTTGATCACCTTCAACTTGATCAACGATTCAGTCAGAAATTCTACGGTTTTCTTGTTCAGTTCTTTCAGGGTTATTCCCGGTTCAATGATATTGATGATCCCCTCCTGAGCTTTCAGGACCTCGGTGTAAACCTCTTTCTGCCGTCTGGTAAAGCTGGAGGCGACCGGAAAGGTCCTTGTGATATCTGCGCTGTAATTATTACAGAGAGCACCAACATCGATGAGGACAAGATCATTTCTGGCAATCTTATCACTGTTCTGGCTGTAGTGAAGGGTTACACCATTTTTGCCAGTAGCTACTATAGGCCTGAATCCCCAGTTCTTCAGTCCGTGTGATATCATTTCGTACTGCAACATCGCCTCGAGTTGATACTCGTACATACCGGAGCGGGTTTCCCTGAATACCCTGTTTAATCCTTTACCGGTGACATCTATAGCCTTCTTCAGCTGTTCGACCTCCCATTCATCCTTGATCATTCTCAATGGATTGATAAGCTTACTTACCGGGAAGAAGCTGATATGAGGATTCCTCATTCTCAGTTGTTCAGTATAATAGAGTGGTTTGTCCAGGGGTTGATTTAACTGGTGATGTTCTATCTCAACAAATACCCGTTCAACCGACCCGAGTTGTGAAGCAAGTACTTTTTCAAATTCATCGAGATAAAAAACCCTGTCGATTCCGCTCTTTTTTTCGGCAGACTCCTTACTCATTTTGGCTCCTTCCCAGACGATCCTCTCAGGTATTGTCCTCTCGATAAAGAGATAAGAAAAAAGCTTACCATCCTTCTTAGCCATCATAAGAATGGCTTCCGGTATCTCCAGCCCTGTAAAGTAATAGAAATTCTTGTTCTGTAAAAACGATATGCTGTCATCAGTAGCGGCAAATAGTAAGATAAGGCTATTATTCTCCAGAGTAGCATTCAACTTTTCACGTCTTTCGGCCAAAAGCTTTTTCATAATTAACTCCATTAGTGGTTGTTAACAAAAAATTAAAAGAGGGGGGTAATTGGTCAATAAAAAACGAGAAGTATACTGGAGCGGATTATCCCTCTCCCCTCTTCTCCTGTTTCTTGACGATAAAGATCTCCAGTGCTATAAGCAAGAGGACAAAAGCAAAGAGAATTTTCCAGATCTCAAAGCCGTAACGGCTTCTAAGAATCTCATCCTGCCAGTTCCCTTCCGGGAAGTAGAAATTTGTCTCGGTGATAGATTCAGGTTGCAGACGCTCGTAATCACTGAATTTGTATTCTATATTGGTGGCCAGAAATCTGGTTTCATCATCGGTAAGCGGTAGTTGATAGATACCCGGCTCATTGAGATAGTAATGAGAAACATTGGTGGTATATTCTTCGCCGTCGGGAAGAATAATACTTCCTGTCGGCAGCATTATTCTTTCGCCTACCTTTGTTTTGGGGAAATCGATATATGCTGAGTAGAGGAAGGTTCTGTAGGCCAAAATCGGGAAAACAGGATCGAGTATAATCCTGTTACGCAAATCTCCTGCATTGAACAACCATAGTATTTCCCTCTCATTTTCGAGAACGAGTGGGTATTGCTCACTCTGCAGGATTGGATTCCCTCTACCCCCATGCCTGCTCTTCCAGAATGACCGGAGTTCAACCATCCGCACATCCTCTTCACTAAAAGCGGACATAATAGGATGATAGCGGTTTACATAGGTCACTCTTCGTATCTCTTCATCTGAATAATCCTGAATTTCGACATCAAAGACGTCCCGATAATAACCCTTCCATTCCTCGCTTATATTATCTGAAACGAGATGGAGAATACCCTTCTGTTCCCGATTCATTCGATCGAAAAGAAATTGCAGCCTCGGGGATAGAACGGTTTTCTCGTAAACTAACACGAAATTATAAGGCTCAATCCTCTCAAAATTAAGGTTATCGTCACTCAAAAGATCGATATTGGATAAACTCCCTGTGAATATCTCCAGTATAGAGATTATGGGTAGTGGCAGTTCGTCCCTGTCAGTGATCACGGCCACCTGCGGATTCTGCTCACTGTAGAAGGAGAAATAACTCCGGTTATCGTATGGTAACCGCTCATTCCTGACTGCTACATAACCCCGATACCATCCGGATTCTTCTACCCTGATATCGAAATACTCGCTCAATCGCTGACCAGGTTGCAGGTTGACCACCTTTTCTGCCTCTGTCCGTTCATTGACTACAAGCTGGCAGATAACATCCTGTTGTGAAAACGGTGAATGATTGACAACTTCGAAAGTTATGCGATGTTCCAGTTTCTTTTCGACAAAATCTTCCACGAGCCTGGCATTCTGACAGCTTAAATTATTCCGCTCCTCCAGGTCTGATGTAGGGATGAAGAGAACCGGATAATCGAACTCGGAAGGAATATCCTGTTTCCGGTAATCACTGATTACATAGATCTCCCTGTTCATCACCTGACTCTCAACCAGCCGTTCAGAAGCTATCTCCAGCAGATCATCCAGGGGTAAAGGAACAGCCGTAATATCTATACTCCCGAGAATATCTTCGTTAATACCTCCATAACTCAGACTGGAATGAAGCATATTCCAATCATTGTCAGAGGTTAGCAGGACGGCTACATCGCGGTCAGTAAGCTGACTGTTTATCTGCTGGATGATCTCCTTACCACGCTCCAGTTCTGTTCTGGTATCAACCAGATAGTCCATACTGTATGAAGTATCTAAAATAATTGCAACCGCTGTCTGAGAATGCCTGCTCCATCTCTCTAACAGAGGAGTCTTGATTGCAGGACGGGCAAGGGCAAGTATCGTGAGCAGTATTATCAAACATCTGATGATAAGTAGAAGCAGGTTCTTCAGTTTTATCTTACTCTTCTGTTTCTTCTGACTCGCTTTTATGTGTCGGATTGAACTGAAAATGACCCGTCTCGGTTTTTTTGAGATGAAGAGATATATCAATATCGGTACTGCGACTGCTGCCGTCAGAAACAGTATGCCCGAATTTAGAAACGATAGAAACATAATTGCTTTATACCTGCCAGTTTACTGTTAACAACGTAATATGATTTTCTGTATAACTTTTTATTTCTGGCTCACTCTTTGTTAGAGACCGAGCGAGAGTGTCATCAATACAGTATGTCGTTTATTCTCCTGATTGAGCATCGTGTAGGAGATATCTATTTGAACAACCTTATAATTGTATCCAGTCCCGATACTGTAACCGAGATCCTTTATTCTCTTGAATTTTTCGGAAAAGAGCCCCAGCCTGAGCGGGACGAACTGATAATCACCGCGCAGCAGCCCGAAACTGAGCAGTTGCTGAACACCTAAATGATAGGTCGAATCAGCAGAGAAGTTGAACTCTCTGGAGAGCCCAAACGTAACAAAATCATCGTCTGACCCGTATTGCAGGCCGAGATTAAATCTTCTCTGCAGTGAATGATCTGGATTGTCACGCCAGTAAACCCGGCTCAGGATATTGGGGACTGTCAGGCCATAACTCAAATATCCACTTTTAACGGCCGCACCGAAATCGATATTATATCCCCAGCCACGAGAATCAATAAAATCTTTTGCTAAACCATCATCTTTACCCTCAATCTGTGAAGAATCACGGAAATATACAACCCGCCCGCTCAACAGGGTGAGATTCAGGCCAAAGGCTAACAGTCCTGACCTGTCGGCAAAAGAGAGCCGATAACCGTTGAGGTAATAATCGATATAGTGACGTTCTCTGAAATCGTTTGCCTCGACCATCCTGTCCAGTTGAAGGTTGGCTAAGGAAAGATAGGAGAAACCGACATTTTCACTGTCGATACCGAGATAACAGAAATCCTCTTTATACCAGTCAATACTACTATGTTCCGGCATCTGCAGGTTATCATAAACCCGGCTCTTCTCGAAATTGTAACGATATGTCAGGGTAACAGTCGTTCTATCCCTGAAAGCGAGTAATGCCGGATTGTAATATGCCGCATGGGTACTGTGCGGCCGGGTCAGGTTCAATCCTCCTGTACCTGCAACTTCAGCAGAATAACCGTTGCTGAACGACTGATAGTCATAGAAGCTGACCGGAAACGTTATGGCCGAGAGATTCGCCATAACTGGCAGTATGAACAGTTTAAACAGGAGGATATGAAAGACTCTCAATCTTATGTATCGCACACTTCACCCCCTTGTACGTCAATACTTTGCCTGGCCTTCTCCAGAAGGGTTCCGAACATCTCATTCCGTTTCATACTGGCGTAGAGAACAGCTCCGGCAAAATAGAAACCCACTCCGTAAAAGAGCCCGAAAACCGTGTCGATAAAATAGTGATAATGACAGTATACTGTCGATATAGTGAGCAGGATAGTCAGCGGTATCAGCCAGTAGCCGAGTTTACGGAAATACTGCAAGGCTGCCAGATTGACTACAACAGAAACCGCCACGTGTGAACTGGGGAAGGCAGCACCGCTATGGGCAGAACTCCGGTATATAAAGGCCATAATGTGCTGGAAGGGACCACCTGCATAATTGGTTATCCAGGCAGGCACACCAAGCAGATACTTACCACCCATAACGGGGAGAATGGCATATGTAATGTAACAGATATAGAAGACAAAAGAGAGGATGAATACATACCGTTCAAAACACTCCCGTTTTTTGAAATAGGTGAGAAAGGCCATTCCCGGAACAACTAAGTAATAACTGAAGTAGGCAAAATAGAGCAGTTCTCTGATTAGTATATGATCCAGCGCTTCTCTCCAGACTATTACCGGCTGGTAACCAAATATCAACCTGTCTATCCGCATAAAGAAGGGATCCAGATATTCAGGGAAAATCACCAGGTTCACTTTTGTCGAAAGCTCAAAGAAATATGTGAATAGTATCAGTGGATACCAGTAACGGAGAAAGTCAATCAACCATCCCCTATTTTTGTTATAAACAGTGATAACAACAACTATTGCTATAACAATCAGAAGTAATATTACCAGATGCATCCAGGGATTCTCTATCCTCTGCCGTCCGAAAAATACATAGATCAGTTTAAATAAAATAAATCCGAAGGTTATCAGATCTATCGGTAACAACCCTTTCTTCTTCATCAGTCCAGCCTCTTGTCGAATATCCTATATACCTTATGCACCTTCGCTCCCAGCTTCTGGGCGACATTGTTCATCTCGATATTATCCTCCAGGACCCAGGAGAACTCGCCTTCGTTATACCCCTTTGCCTGGCCGTTTTTCATCGTATGATAATAAAATAACCCGTCTATTCCTCTCTTCTGGTACTCCTTAAGCAAGCCCATTACCAATACACGTAACCTTTTGATCTTTGATTTGTAATACAACGCTTTCAGGAAGCCAAACGGAAGGATATGCCCGTTCATTTTTTTGAGTATGACATTATAATCGGGCAAACCTACAGAAAAACCGACAGGCTTATCACGATAAAAAGCAATAAAAACCAGATCGGGATCAACTACCGGTAGCAGAGTGGCTACGAGATGATCAAACTCCTTCCCGGTCATTGGCACAAATCCCCAGTTCCTCTCCCAGGCTGAACGGTAAAGGGTAAAGATAGTCTCGAGATCCTTTTTCAGTTCCCCCCTTTTACCGGAGAGTGAGCGAATCCTGATCTCCCCTTTCCTCGCTATGAGATCGGCAAATCTCTCTAATCGTTCCGACATCTTATCACTTACCATATGATAAGCATAGAGATCTTTACTCTTGGCAAAACCCTGTTCGAGAATGAGCCGCTCATAATAGGTATGATTGTGCGGCATCATAATAAAGGGTGGTGTGGAAAATCCTTCGACGAGCAGGCCGCACTCATCATTGACAGAGAGATTCATCGGCCCTCTGATAGTATCACAACCCCGCTCCTTCAACCAGGCTGAGGCCTTATCCAGAAGTAGCCTGCTTACACGAGGATCATCGACAGCCTCAAAAAATCCGAAGAAACCGACCCTGTCCTCGTGAAAGACATTATGCTGCCTGTTCGTGTGGGCTGTTATCCTCCCTACGATCTGATCACCCTCTTCTGCCAGAAAAAGCTGCACTTCCGAATGATCGAAATAGGGATTCCTGGTCGGCCGAAAGAACTTGACCTGGTCAGTGATCAGAGGAGGCACCCAGCAGGGATCATTCCTGTACAGGGAGAAAGGGAATTTGACAAAGCGCTTTACATCCTTCTTCTTTTTTATCTTAGTAACTTTTATATCGCTCATATTCTACTCACATCTCTCCCAATTGTTTGGAGACAAAAAAGTTCATTATACCCATCAAAACGGCAAACAGAAGCAATCTGGGAAAGAAATGCCGTAGTTCGGGAAAGAGATAACTTACAAAAGGTGGCATCAGGACGATCATGAACTGAGCAAAGCGGATCTGCTTGAAGGCTATAATTACTATGACCGCGAGAAACGAAACAATTAACATCGGCCAGAAAACGAAATAGGCAGCAAAACCGATGTAAGTAAACAGGCCTCTACCCCCCTTGAATCTGTTGGTTATCGGAAGACAATGCCCTACAATCATAGCAAAACCGAATAGCATTAAGAGATTTAAATCTTCTACAACTGCTGGCTGGATCCGGAGAAATACCGTCTCCAGTATCAGTAGATAGAGATAGATCTTGCCCAGATCAACTATCCCTACCATTACACCCATAACTTTACTGACATTGAGATAGATATTCTCAGTGTCGGGATGCCCTGTGCCGATCTTGTAGATATTGAGCTGCCTGAAATGACGGGCTATGACTCGGGCAGTCGAGAAACAACCGATCGCATATGATACTATGATCAATAATCCTACTGTCACTGGTACTGGTAACATCATTCCGCTCCTGTTTCTTTATTATAGTTTCGCTGCCCGAATATTGCCGTTCCTATACGCAACAAATTGGCACCTTCCTCCACCGCAATTAGATAATCACCGGACATACCCATAGACAAAATCTCCATCCGGATACCTGAAATATCTTCTTTTTGTAGAGATTCGAAGTAACGGCGAAGCAGAATGAAGCACTCTCTGATCTCTCTTTCATTGTCGGTAAATTTCCCGATTGTCATCAAACCAAAAACTTCCAGATGTTTTAACTCGCTTAACTTACCGGTAAAATCTCTGAGCAGTGGATAGTCGGCCGGGAGCCCGAATTTACTCTCCTCTCCCGATGTATTGACCTGAATCAAGACCTTCTGCTGCTGACCCTCCCGGGCTAGAGAGCGGTTCAAACTCTCTGCTGTCTTTAATTTATCAATGGAATGGATCAGGGAAGGCCTTAATCTCAACAATTTATTGACCTTGTTCTTTTGCAGATGGCCAATATAGTGAAATTCTTCAAAAGGTTCCTGTAACTCCGGTATCTTGGCTTCTGCTTCCTGAACCTTGTTCTCTCCAATTATCCTGATACCAGCCCTGAGCCCGGCATCGATCACCTCTACCGGATGAGTTTTCGTCACAGCGACAATTCTGATTGTCTTGGATGATATACCCGCTTTCGTAGCTGTAGTAGCTATCTTCTCTTCTATCTCCCTGTAATTATCTCTTAGTCTCTCAGTTAGCCTGTCCATAATATCTCAGCTTCACTCTCCGTTTTATAGCTTATTTTCGATATCACTTCAAATTATCTCTCTCTCCCTTATGTCAATAAAAAACTATCAGTCCTTCTGGTAACACAAGTTATGCTTCAAATTAGAAAGAAGCCTGCGATTAAAGGCCCTGTTCAGGTGAGCCAATGAAACTATAGTTCTGGACAGCCCGATCATAAGATCCTGTTCTTATCAACTTTTGAGTACTCTACGAGTCGGCCGGCTCCGCCTCCCATCCTCCCCTATGGTTACCGCCAACAGAGACTCTATAATACTATACTTCACAAAACTTGAACTCAGGACATCGAATCACATTTTCAGCGTAATAGCCTGATTATACTTGACGAAAACTGAGAGGAAATAATTTTTAACCCGAGTGGGGCATTAGCTCAGCTGGGAGAGCGCATGACTGGCAGTCATGAGGTCAGCGGTTCGATCCCGCTATGCTCCACCATTTTTTTGCTTCTCTACTCACAAATACCTATCGCCAACCTGCTAATACTATCAATAGACAAATCGATAGCAAACTACACTCTACTTCTGCTTTTTCTTGACGAGATTTAGGAAAACTAAAAAGGTTCTTCCAATATAAAAATTACACAGGTCCATACCAAAGGAAGATTATGCAAAACCCCTGGGAAAAGAACTGGTTAGAAACCAGACAACGGGTAGGATGGGTAGCTCTGAAAGAGGCAACACCGGACACCTATAAAAGATTGGGATTTAAATGTGGTTTAGAGGTCCATCAGCAGTTACTGACTTCCCGGAAGCTCTTCTGTCGCTGTCCTGCCGGAATCTATTCTGATTTTGACAATTATGATGCTGAGATCATACGGCATATGAGACCCACTCTCAGTGAACTTGGAGAATATGATGGTACAGCACTGATGGAGTTCAAAACACGCAAGCAGATTGTATACAGGATTAAGAACGAAACGGCCTGCACCTATGAGATAGACGATACTCCTCCCTTTCCTTTGAACAGAGAAGCTCTCGCTTATGGGATGGAGATCGCCCTCTTACTCAAGACGAACATCGTCGGTGAACTTCATATCACCCGCAAACAATATCTCGATGGAAGTATTCCTACAGGTTTTCAGCGAACAACGATAGTTGGAATTGAGGGTGAAATACCTATTTCCAGCAGGAAGATTCGTATCATCCAGTTCAGTATTGAGGAGGATAGTTGCCGTGAGGTATCTGATCATCGACATACGCGAACTTATTATACTGATCGTCTCGGCATGCCACTGATTGAAACGGTAACGTACCCCGATATGCTTACTCCATTCGAAGCTGCAGAGGCATGTCAGTACATCCGTTTTCTGGCCAGGAGTTCAGGACGGGTACGAACAGGTATTGGAGCTGCGCGTCAGGATGTTAATGTGAGTGTTACCGGGGGTACAAGGGTAGAGATCAAAGGTGTAGCCCATATATCCTGGATTCCTGCTCTTACACATAACGAAGCATTTCGTCAACATTCTCTCCTGAAGATCGTCAGAGCTCTTAAGGACAAAAGTATCGATGAAAAGAACTGGTCTGTAAGACAAGAGAGACTTAAGATCCAGAAGTGGAAGCATATCCCAGTTATTAAACAGGCAGCCAGAGAAAACTGGCTACTTATTGCGGTCAATCTTCCTCGATTTAGAAATATATTATCATTCTTCACTCAACCAGGGCGTACTTTTGCCGATGAGATTTCAGACAGATTGAAGGTCATACCCTGCCTTGAGAAACCAAACATGTATCATTCCGAGGAGTTAACTCCTACCATAAGCTGTGACGAATGGGAGGAAATAGCCCGGATATTAAAGGCTTCCGAAGATGATGCCCAGATCCTCTTCTGGTCGCCTGAAGAAGATATTAAGACAGCTATCGATACTATAGAGGAGAGATGTTTACTCGCTTTTCGAGGTGTTCCAAATGAGACACGAAAGTCTTTGCCGAACGGCACTACTCTCTTTGAAAGGGTGCTTCCCGGTGCAGATAGAATGTATCCCGATACAGATTCCAAACCGATATCCATCTCATCGGAAATGATAGAAGAAGCGAGAAAGAATCTACCGGTTGAGGTTAATGAGAGGTTTGAACAGCTCGCTGAATGGGGTGTTCCTCAGGATTCATATACTTATATTTTGAGGAATAATCTGATGCCGGTAATATCTAAGATCTCGAGAGATAATAATCTGCCACCCAAAAAGGTTGCTCTCTTGTTTGCTCATAGTCTGAGATCCCTGCATGGTGACAGGTCCTTACCTTTCAAACCAGAAAGGCTCTCGGAACTTATTGATTTTATCTCCTCTAAAGGTATCGCTTTCGATATCATTTATGAGATCTTACCGATATTCTATGATAACCCCAAAATGCTCTTCTCATCATTGCTCACTCTCGCTGGATATAACAAAATGAGCAGAGATGAAATCATAAAGGAAATTCCAATCCTGCACCAGATGTATCAGGGATTCAGGCATAAATCAAAGAATCAGCCCCGTGCTGAGCGGGACTGGATAATGGGAAGACTCAGAAAGGATGCACTCGGTAACTTCCCTCTATCAGAATTAGAGAAGTTTGTTATGAAAGAAATCAGAGAGGGCTAAAGTAATGCTTGATTATTTCAAAGGTTACCGTGGAAAAGCATTGGAACTACTGAAATCCTTCAAGATGAGGGTCTGGGGAAACTGTACGATTAACACCACACGGGGTAAGTTTCAGGGTATAATTTTACCGAGATCAGAGACTGATGATGACAGGCATATAGTTATCAAACTCCCGACCGGTTATAATGTTGGCATAGACATAGAGACAATTATCAGTATGAGAGAGGACAGTTTTAAAGAGGCACATTATAAGATCCCTGAGAAAGAATTCCCCCGTACTCCGGGTTTGCCGAAGGTTAAACTCCTGGGAACCGGTGGAACAATCGCATCGAGATTAGATTACAGAACAGGTGCCGTTATACCTGCTTTCTCACCGGGTGAGCTATATGGTGCTGTTCCTGAACTGGCTGATATATGTAATCTGGAGACGGAGAAACTTTTTGCTGTCTTTTCTGAGAATATGGGACCCGAGCAGTATAAGAAACTGGCAATCTCTATCGGTGAAGAGATAGAAAAGGGTATTGACGGTATTATAATAGGTCACGGAACCGATACCATGCACTATACGTCAGCTGCTCTTTCATATATGCTACAGGATCTCCCAATCCCTGTTGTTATGGTAGGCTCTCAGAGATCTTCAGACCGCCCTTCCTCTGATGCGGCATTAAACCTTATGCACGCCGCCTATACTGCCGGAAATGCTGATATTGCCGAGGTGATGGTCTGCATGTTCGGGCCTACAAGCGATGAATATGGATTACTACATCAGGGCACGAGGGTAAGAAAAATGCACTCCTCTTACCGTTCGACTTTCAGGACAATCGGTGATACTCCGCTTGCGACGGTTAAACTCGGTGAGATCAAACCGATAAAAAGTGATTACAATCAAAGGCGTAAAGACAGGAAAGTAAAGGTTCTGCCGTATTTTGAAGAACGGGTAGCAATGGTATATTATTACCCCAATATGCACCCTGATATGATTGACTCCCTTATAGATAACGGGTATAAGGGTATCGTGATAATCGGAACAGGATTGGGACATATCAACAAACCTGTTTATCCTGCAATAAAACGGGCTATTGCCAGAGGTATACACATCTATATGACCGTTCAGACCCTCTGGGGTTTCGTACATATGTTCGTTTACGATACAGGCCGTGATCTTATGAGTTACGGGATCGTTCCTGCAGAAAATATGCTCCCAGAAACGGCTTACATCAAACTGGGCTGGGTTTTGGGGCAGACAGACGATCCTGACCAGGTAAGGAGAATGATGCTAACCCCGATAGCGCGTGATATTACCGATGGTGAGCCTTATAACGGGTATCTGATATATCAGGGAGGTATCCCAGAAGTGGAAGAATTCATCAGAAATTTTCATAAATAGTGAATTGATGCTTTTCCATTACGGTCTAATTTTGAAACCGCTATTCTCTGAAGAATCACCGGAAGACGATTGGAATCTTTATCTTACCAGGATTCATACACCCAATTGTATCACTTCCGATAGCTATCTGCAATTACATCATCAAAGCTCGCTATCTCAATGAGTTTTTTTACGCTGCAAGTATTCAACGATTATTCTCTCTGCCATCACCTGCTTCTTCTCTAGTTTCCTTTGCCAAGAACCTCTCCCTGCTATTAGAGAGATATGATCATAACAGGATAATAAAGAACAAACCGACAGATAGCAGATTCCAGGAAAAATATTTGACAGTAATCGCTCATATAAGGAATATTTTAAAAAAACTAAAGAGAGGTACGCTACCGTATCAGCCTGATGCTTTGCAAGTAGATTTAACCTCTGTATACGGGCTGAGCACCTCTGTAATACTGTTGGCAAAACCAATGTATTCAATAGTGTAATTGAGAGAATTATAGGAAGTGTTGGATGAAAACCAAAGAACCGAAAAGCAGTAAGAAATCATCAAAAAGAGAAGTTGATTCCAGTATTTCTATCGGCATTGCCTTAGGGCTTATCATTGGGATAACCATTGATAATATTGGGGCAGGACTTTGTCTGGGAATAGCTATAGGAGCTGGTATGGAAGAATTCTACAGACGACGTAGGAATAAGCATTGATATTAAAAACAACCGGAGATAAAGATGAAAAGAATGGCGATTCTGATTTTTTTTGCTCTTTTATTAGAGATACTCTCAGCACAGGCACCAGTAGAGCCGGCATCTGGTAATGGTACACCTGACGACCCTTATCATATATCAACCCTGGAGAATTTATACTGGGTTACAGCAAGGAATGAGATCGTAGAGGAACCTGATCAAGCAATCCGTTTTGCGAGTCACTACAAGCAGATGGCAGATATTGATGCCTCAGAGACAGCAAACTGGTTTAACGGACAGGGTTGGATACCGATAGGTGATACTGTTACACATTTTAGCGGTTCCTATAATGGTCAGGGATTTGTTATAGACGGTCTCTTCATAAATAATCCCAGCGGTCTTTATGCTGGGTTATGGGGCTATACTGAAGAGGCAACTATCGAAAATCTCGGACTGACAGATATCGATTATACTGCCGGTTCCATTATCGGTGGCTTGACCGCTTACAACAGTGAAGGGTCAGTTATCTATAATTGCTATACTACCGGAGTAATATCCTCATCTAATATAGACAGCATCTGTGGCGGATTGGTCGGAGAAAATACTGACTCCTTTCTGGAAGCGAGTTATAGTAGCGTCGATATTGATGGTTATCTTCATCTTGGAGGTTTGATAGCAATCGATACGAATTCTTCGATTCTTGACTGTTATTTTACCGGTAATGTAACGGGAGTAACTGGCAGCTGGTATCTCGGGGGCCTGGTGGGACTTCAATACTACTCTACTATCGAGAAAAGCTTCAGCACAGGTAACATTAACGGGACTAATGGTGTTGGTGGACTCGTTGGATTTCGCTATTACTCTTCGATCTTTGATAGTTATGCCACCGGGCAAGTTTCTGCCAACTATGGTTCCGGCGGTCTCGTAGGTATCGAAGTGGGATCGACAATGGAAAACTGTTACAGTAATGCGACTATCGATGGTCACTATTATGCAGGAGGCCTCGTCGGATATCTGACAAACCAGCCTCCGTCAAGCAGGCTGGAAGACATTAAGAAACCTCCAATCAGATATCATCGACCTGGCATCGATAACTGGCAAGAAGTAAGATATGAATATTCGATCAATAACTGCTTTAACACCGGAACAGTCAATGGTTCCTATTATGTCGGTGGATTGACAGGGACTCTGTCTGATAAGGCTACCCTAAACAATTCTTTCAACAACGGTCCGGTCGAAGGGACGGGACACTATACAGGCGGTCTGGTAGGTGGAAGTTACGAGTATTCACTCGTCAGTAACAGCTTTAACACTGGTGATATCATTTCGACTTCTGACCTTTGGAGCTGGGTCGGAGGAATTGTGGGAGAGAATCATAATTCTGACATAACCAATTCTTACAGCACCGGTAACGTAAGTGGCCTGGAATGTACTGGTGGTCTTGTCGGTGAACAGGTAAACGGAGTAATCGAGAATTCCTATGCAACAGGTAGTGTATCGAGCAACACTTCGTTAGCAGGGGGTTTGGTCGGTTGTGGAGAAGGGGTAGATAATAACAACTACTGGAATATAGAAACTGCTGGACTGTCTGTTAGCTCTATGGGAGAGGGAAGAACTACCCTGGAAATGACATACCCCTATGCAGCCAATACCTATATGACCTGGGACTTTGAGGAAATCTGGGCTGCAGACCAGGACTATATGATGAACAATGGATATCCCTATCTTCGAAGTATTGAATACCCCGTGTCTATAGAAGACGGATTTAATGAGATAAACAGTCCTATAGCACTCTCAAATTTCCCCAACCCCTTCAATCCTCAAACCACAATTCGGTTATACCTCCCCGAAACTGAGCAGTTGCTGGAGTTGAAGATATATAATATACGTGGTCAGTTGATCAGAGAATTGATTACCGCACCTACCCACCCAAAAGGAGAATTTCAGGTTGTCTGGGACGGTAAAGACGACAATGGAAAGACCGTTACCTCCGGTGTTTATTTCTGCCGTTTAGTTACTCCCCGGCAGACGAAGAGCAGGAAAATGATGTTGATCAAATGATGTATTAAACGACAGGAGGAACATTATGGAGAATCACCATTCAGAACAGAGAATGACACATAATCACCATCAACATGATGAAGAGTTAGTCCCGCAAAAGAACAAACAACACCAGCACACAGATCATACCGGCCATTCGGAACATAGTGGAACTATGTTCCGCAAGAGATTCTGGATCTGTCTGATTCTAACTCTGCCTGCCCTTGTCTGGGAACCTATGTTACAGGGCTGGTTCAATTATCGAGCTCCTGTATTCCCCGGCTCACAGTTTATTCCTGCATTTTTTGGAACGATGGTCTTCTTTTACGGTGGCTGGGTGTTCCTCAAGGGGGCACTGAGAGAGTTAAGCGACCGCAAGCCGGGAATGATGACCCTTATTGGTCTGGCTATCAGCGTTGCTTTTGTCTATAGTGCGGCTGTGACCCTCGGTTATGAGGGCCATGCTCTCTGGTGGGAATTGGCTACACTGGTAACGATCATGCTCCTGGGACACTGGATTGAGATGCGATCCATATCTCAGGCTCAGGGTGCCTTAAAAGAACTGGCAAAACTACTTCCTGATACCGCACTAAAGCTCACTGACAACGATCAGACAATTGAAATTCCTGTTAAGAAACTCCAAAAAGACGATATCATCCTCATCCGCCCCGGTTCTGCTATACCGGCTGACGGTATTGTTGTAAAAGGGAGTAGCTCAGTAGATGAATCGTTGCTAACTGGAGAATCAACCCCAGTTAAGAAAGTAGAAGGGGATGAAGTAATTGCCGGTACTGTTAACAGTGATGGATCACTTCGTGTCAAGGTCGGAGAAACAGGAGATAATACAACTCTGGCCGGAATTATGCGTCTTGTGGCACAGGCTCAGCAATCACGTTCACGTGCTCAATCACTGGCTGACAGAGCTGCCTTTGTCTTGACTATGGTTGCCATATCAGCAGCTGTGATCACCTTTGCTGTCTGGTTACTTTCAGGCGCATCATTAGACTTCACTATCACCCGTGTGGTAACTGTTCTGGTTATTGCCTGTCCACACGCCCTGGGATTGGCTATTCCCCTGGTGATTGCCATCTCCACTACTCTCGCAGCGCGTAACGGCCTGCTGGTCAGAGATCGACGCGGCCTGGAAGAGGCGCGAAAACTCACCACCGTGGTCTTTGATAAAACCGGTACCCTCACCGTTGGAGAACAGAGAGTTGTAAGGACGATAACTATAAAAAGTCTCGATGAAAGAGAGGCTTTAAAGCTGGCAGCAGCAGTAGAGCATGATTCGGAACATCCGATAGCTCGCGCTTTTTTAAAAAGCGCAGAGGAAGAAAACATTGAATTACCGGCAAGTAAGGACTTTAAGGCAATAGCCGGGCAGGGCGTTCAGGCTGTTGTCTCAAACAGAGATCTGAGAGTTGGTGGCCCGGAATTATTGCGAAAGCACTCTGTAGAACTATCCTCTGAATTCAAAGACGCTACTCAGAGCTTTGCTGATAAAGGACAGGCTTCAGTCTATCTAATCGAAAATGGGGAAGTTTTGGCAGTATTTGCCATTGCCGATGCTATCAGAAAAGAATCTTATCTGGCAGTGAAAGAGCTGAAACAAAACGGGTTAGAAGTTGCCATGCTTACAGGTGACTCTCAAGCAGTAGCCCATAGCATAGCCAGAGAACTGGATATTGACATAGTCTTTGCAGAAGTTCTTCCTGAAGATAAAGCAGAAAAGATCAAAGAATTGCAGTCAGAAGGTAAATTTGTAGCTATGGTCGGAGATGGTATAAATGATGCCCCTGCTCTGGCTACTGCAGATATTGGAATTGCTACAGGGGCAGGAACCGATGTAGCAGTAGAAGCCGGGGATATCATACTTATACGCAATGATCCTGGAGATGTCTCACGCATAATCTTTCTGAGTAGAGCCAGTTATCGTAAGATGTTGCAGAACCTCTGGTGGGCTGCCGGATACAATATAGTAGCGATACCACTGGCTGCTGGACTTCTGGCCCGGGCGGGTGTTCTTTTGGTTCCGGCTGTCGGAGCAATTCTGATGTCGATCAGTACAGTTATCGTAGCTTTGAATTCTCAACTCCTGAAAAGAGTAAAATTCTGATACTATCATCCCAGCAGAAAGAAAAATAAACTCCACCACCTCCTGAGCTCGCTTAACTCACTGGTTCATCATTATTCAATCAGTCATCCATCTGAAGAAGGGTATTCTATATTCAGTTCAATAACTCATTAATAATGCGCAAAGAATAATTTGGTGAAACACCTAACCTGTTGTATATTAATTAAATATAACATCTATGAATGATATCCAGCGATGGCAATCTCAGAATATTTTATTTGATGACAGGGGGATTTATGATTGAGGAGCTAAATATTCGAATTACTGGAGAAGCCGGTCAGGGAATGAACACAATCGGGGCTGTAATAAGTAAGACATTCAAAGAAGCTGGTTACTATATTTTTTCCCATCAAGATTACATGTCCAGGATAAGAGGTGGCAACAACTTCTATCAAATCAGGGTTTCAACTGATGCAGTCCATTCTCCCAGAGAGAAGGTAGACATCCTGATACCATTAACTGCTGAAGCTTTAAAAATACACGAAAAAAGCCTGAATGAAGAAGGTATAGCGATTGTTGATAAAAAGAGGTTCAAGATCGAGAATTGTGGAGATTATTTCTGTATCGATTTCTACAATCAGGCCGATGAAGCAGGTGGAGATGATATCTATGTTAATGCAGTTTCTGCAGGAATATTAGCAGCCCTGGCAGGTATAGACCTGGATATCGTTCAACAAGTGCTATCCGACATATTTTCCAGCAAAGGTGAAAAGATAGTCCGCAATAACAAGAAAGCTGCAGAGCTCGGTTTCCATAAAACAAAGGATACATTTGACTCTGCGAGGTTTCAATTGAAGAAGGGGAAAGAGAGTCCCAGGTATCTCCTGACTGGTAAACAGACAGTTGGTTTGGGAGCTATTTCAGCAGGTTGTAAATTCTATTCGGCCTATCCAATGAGTCCTTCAACCGGGGTAATGGAAACAGTTGCTCAATATGCTGACAAGTTTGGAATAATAGTTGAACAGGCTGAGGATGAAATTGCTGCGGTTAATATGGTGATAGGGGCATCTGCCTGTGGAGTCCGGTCAATGGTTTCAACTTCCGGAGGTGGTTTTGCCTTGATGGGAGAAGGGATAAGCCTGGCCGGTATGACAGAAACCCCTCTAGTTGTCGGCAATTTTCAAAGACCGGGACCCGCTACCGGATTCCCGACAAGAACAGAGCAGGCTGATCTTAACCTGGTTCTGGGGGCAGGACATGGTGAGTTTGCTAAAGTTATCTATGCACCCGGAACTATTGAAGAGTCTTTCTATCTGACCAGAAGAGCATTCAACATAGCAGAAAAATACCAGATCCCGGTAATAATTCTATCAGATCAATTCCTTGCTGATTCTGCACGAAACATCGAGAAATTCGATCTGGACAGAGATGCAATAGAAAGAGATTTCCTCTCTGCTGAGGAAGCAAAGAAAATTAAAGAGTATAAGCGGTATAAACTTACATCCTCAGGTGTTTCACCTCGTGCTATATTCTCACTGATTAACGACGTGATCTATATTGATAGTGATGAGCATACTGAAGAGGGGCATATAACAGAAGACGGAGCAATCAGGATTGCAATGGTCGAAAAGCGTTATCAGAAAAAAATGAAGTTACTGAACGAAGAATTCATCGATCCTGTTGTCTATAACATCGAAGATGCTGATACGATATTCCTCTGCTTCGGATCAGTCTTTAATGTTTTGAAGGAGAGTCTTGAGGTAATCGATAACAAAAAGCTTGCTATGCTCCATCTTCCACAGGTCTGGCCTATTAATCAGGAGAAAATCAAATCTAAGATTAAGAGCGCAAAGAAACTTTATACGATCGAAAACAATGCTGAAGGACAACTTGCGAAACTGTTAAGACGGGAAACCGGGGTTGAAGTCACGGGGTCAATCCTGAAATACGACGGACGCCCTTTTACGCTGGACAGCTTAATCCGTCAAATTACTGAAACTATTAAATCCTAATCATTCGGGAGGATGTATGCAACCAGAAGATTTTAAGAGCAATGACCCGATAGCCTGGTGCCCGGGCTGTGGTAATTTTGGTATACTGACTGCCATGCAGAAAGCTCTATCCAGCCTTAACAAGGATCCTAAAGATATCTTACTGGTCTCTGGTATTGGTCAGGCAGCCAAATTACCCCATTACATAAAGGTCAATTGTTTTAACGGGTTACACGGTAGAGCTCTGCCAGTGGCAGCAGCAGCAAAGATGGTTAATCCGGAACTTACTGTCCTTGTTTCTACTGGGGATGGTGATTGTTATGGAGAGGGAGGCAACCATTTTCTTCACAATATAAGAAGAAATATAGATATTACGGTGATTGTCCACAACAATCAGATCTATGGCCTTACCAAAGGGCAGGCCTCGCCAACTACCGACCAGGGCTATAACACCAAAATCCAGAGAGAAGGGGTTATTCTAAACAGATTCAACTCCCTGGCTTTGGCTATTGCTGCTGGTTGCGGCTTTGTAGCTCGTGGGTTTTCCAGACAGACTGAAGATTTAGCAGAACTGATTGTAAAAGCGGTCAAACATCCTGGCTTCTCTCTGGTAGAGGTAATGCAACCCTGCGTCTCCTTCAATAAAGTTAATACCTATGACTGGTATGCAGAACGTCTATACAGGGTCGAAGAAGATAATTCTTTCAACCCGAAAGATATGCAGTCTGCCTTGACCAGGTCCTTTGAATGGGGCGAAAAAATTCCGTTGGGATTAATTTACCAGTCTGAAGATAAAACCTATCAGGAAAGGATAGGCAAGGACAAGAACCCTTTTCTTAATCAGGACAATAACGCTATCGAAAAGATAATGGAGGATTTCGTCTAACTCTGTTAGATGTCTCAAGACAGGATCTAATAAATTGAATCATATCGGATATTGAGCAACTAATCACAAACCAAAGAGGAGGTTACTATGAAAGAAATCAAGGAATTGTATCAATCAGCAGACTGGAAACAGGAAAAACACGTACCTGTTATCGAAGCACCGGACAGAGTCAAGAAGGGAGAATTTTTCTCTATCGAGGTAACAATCGGTAAAGAGATAGCCCACCCCAATGAGACCAAACATCATATTCGCTGGATAGATGTCTACTTTCAGCCTGAAGGGGCCAAATTTCCCTATCAGATAGGCAAAGCAGAATTCACTGCTCATGGAGAATCAGCTGAAGGACCGGACAGCAGCACAATATATACCCATCACAGAGTTTCCTTAAGCTTTAAAACAGATAAGAAGGGAACAATACTGGCAACCAGCTATTGTAATATTCACGGACTCTGGCAAAACTCGCAAGAAATATCAGTGGAATAAGAACTACAACTTCAGAGTTATTGCAGATATCAATTAATAAACATAGCCCCCTCGAAAACAGAGGGGGCCTTCCTTTATATATAGGCGATTATTTACCCTGAGAATTCAATATCTCTGAAGTTATCTGAAAAAATTCAGTCACTGACCGTGATGGAAGTTTATATATATCGATATCACTGCTTTTTCAATTCGTACAGCTCTGCCAGGTCTCCGGTAATTCTCTCACCCTGAAGATCGAGTTGTATCAATCTGTTCTCGGACACAAAATACCTGTTAGCACCCTCTGCTCCTTTCAGAGTTATCCTGTTTCCCGTTTCGTCCCATATAAAAGCACCTTCTGATTCATAGACTGTACCATCTCCCTTTCCCAGATAGTGAGTGATTTTTCTATAGCTTTCCTCCCTATCGAGTTCAATTCTGGTATAGATCCCCTCACAGTCGGCGCAGGGAAGAACACCTTCATAAATCCCGAACCAATCGAGAGAATTACGAGCGTTATGCTCGTCATAGAAATCTGACATTTCGCCTGTCTCGAACTTCTCTTGTTCCTGCTGCCCACAACCTGATAACCACAGCAGAAAAAGACTTAGCAGTATAATAATGCAGAGGAATTTTGACATTCCGCTTACCTCCTGTTGAGTAAACTCTGTCTGATTCGCTTCAACTATGTAACTACCATCCAATATCAGTTGAAGGTTTTGTCAATTGATTGACTTCTTGACAGGTCTATAAATATTGTGCGAACAGATTATAATCGATAAGAAGGTGACCAGGATGCAGAGTGGTAAGATATTGACAATTTATTGCAGGTGTGGGTTCAAGCTCTTCCGCTATTACAAAGCAGGTAAAGGACGGTTGATCAAATGTTTCCTCAACAGAATGGAAGATGATTTCGTCGGCTTGCAAAACAGTGCGACCCATACAAAGCCACTATGTCCTCAATGTGGGAAAGAGCTTGGTATAATAATGATGATTCGTGGTGAACCCGCCCTCAAGTTAAACCAGGGCACAATCAAATCTATAAGGATTTAAAATCAATATTCCTCTTTCTAAATAATGGCCTGGTAACAGATCTTACAGTCTCTTTGAAGATAATACTACAGATACTATCATAGAAATAAAGAAGCAACACTAAAATAAATTACTATCGTAAAGATATCTGCCAGAGCCAGGGTAAGCGGTCCGGAAGCTATTTTCAGGTCCAGCTTCAATAGATGCAGAACAGAGGGTATAGTAAGTCCGATCAGGCAGGCAACAGTAATTGTCACTATTATGCTCCCCCCTATTACAACTGCAGGAAGCAAATCTTTCTGCCAGAGAATGATGGCAAAGAAAACCACAACACCGCTTGCTAATCCGAGCATAAAGGCAGATTTCAATTCTTTTAGTAATGATTTGATATACCATCTGACCGTAGGTCGTATATTACGAAATGCCTGAATCGTAACCGTCATCGACTGCATACTAACACTCTCGCCCAAGCCCAGGACTAAAGTGAGAAAAAACGCCAACATTATACTCTGAGCCAGTACTAATTCAAATCTGCTAACCATGATAGCGCTTATGATCCCGCTAATGATAGTGGCAGTAAGCCAGGGAAAACGAAATCTGAATACTTTGAGAGCAGATGCGTTTCTGATCTGAGAATATCTAAAACCGATGGTCTCGAAAATCTCATCGGTCCTGCTGTATTCGAGAATATTGGCAACATTGTCTGTAAAGAGAGAAACATCGACTACACCAACCAGATGTTTATCTTTATCAACAACCGGAAGAGCAAGAAATCTATGAAAAATGAACATCTCCCAGACATCGATCAGGGCTGCTTCTTCGGGAATATACTTTATTCGCCGGTCTATCAAATCTTCTATCTTTGTATCCAGATCTGCAGTCAGTAAGCGCCGTGTAGGTATCACTCCTTTCAAGATGTTATCATTATCAGTAACATAAAAATAGACGATCTGATCGTCTCCGGAATTTTTGCGGATATATTCCAGAGCTTCTCTCACTGTCATTTCACAGTCGAGTGAAATACTGTCAGTATGCATCAGGGCTGATATAGGCTGATAATAATAATCTCTGCTCTTAACCAATCATATATCCTCAGGCTTTGTTTTTGAATTTGTCTCATTAAACAACAAGTCATCACAAAATCTATGTCAATCAATTATTACAACTATAATCGACAAACTCATAGAATCTGACTGTGACCTGTCACCTTTACATCTGGTTGTGAATCAAGGCATAATCTTCATTACCAATTATGCTCAATACTTGAACCGGACCGGAATGCATTATACCTGTGTTGCTTTCATAAACGAATTGCAGGAAGGGAGTAAGATTGATTATGGCTGTTCACCCCATAATGAAACCAGATCAACAAAGTCCGGTTGTCATGAGAGATGGGTGTAACAAGAATGTCCGGGGAGAATTACTACTGGTATCAAACATCAAAACTATCAGTTCAATCAGTATCCAGGCGTGTAAGTTCGAGCAAGAATTCTTTTCTAGACCTATCTTCACAGTTCAGGAAAAGCAAGAAGGTATTGTCTGTAAGATCGCATCTCTCTTTAAATTTCTCAGAGCTTGTTCTGAATACCATGGCTTTATGTAGAACACTACGTTCCGTTTTGAACTCCCGGCATAACTCTTCAATATTATGTCTCAGATACTTTCTCCACTTAAATCGTAGCTCTGCAATACTGTCATTCTGGAGCAATTCCGGATAGTATTGTAATCCGGAACCTGAGCAGAGATCCCATCTCAGAGCATCAAGCAGAAGTGCATACTGTTCCGGTAGCTTCTTCGACAGGTAACCTGCTAAAAGTGCAGCTGTCTTGACCCAGTCTTTCTGCCAGGAATTAACTCTATGGTCCTCCCAGTGAGAAAGCAGCTCAGCAAAGATTTCAAATGGAGAAGAAAAGATATTCTCCAGTATCTCGATAGTCCTAATAAAACGATGAGAGTTATAGAGATTATTGACAAGATGCTCTATACTCTGCAGTTTATAGAGTTCAGAAAAAGTTATCCATCTATTGGAAAGTATCCTGTATGGTGGTTCTTCTTGATATTCCAGATCATATTCAGCTGCCTTCTCAGCCATTACTGTTCCCGGAAGAACTTTTAACATACCCGGCTGGAAATGGTCCGGCTTCAGACTGTATACATCATTAAATGAACGCTGTGCCGATTCAAAGGTCTCATAAGGCAATCCAAATATCAGGTCAAGATGAACTGGTATTGAGGTTTCCTTTATCAGTAATTCTACATTCTCTCTGACTTTCTCCCATTCCCCCTGACGGTTAATCTCCCGGAGTGTGTCAGAGTTAGTAGATTGAATTCCAACCTCAAATTGAAAGAGATTTTGGGGAATCTCTTTTAATAGTGCAATATCTTCTCTGGTTATCAGTAAGGGATTGATTTCGAAATGAAATCTGGTATCCCTGCTGTGTGATCCTATATGATTCCATATCTCTCGTGCAAAATCAACATTTGAGTTAAACGTACGGTCAACGAATTTTACCAGAGGTATCTTCTTATCTATGAAGAAACTCAATTCATCTCTTATCTGCTCGTAACTGCGGTACTCCAGTGGTACTTCCTCTCGCGATGAGAGACAGTATGAACATTTGAATGGACAACCCCGGCTCGCTTCGTAGTATACTATCTTCTGTCTAAAATTTTTCAGGTCAACATCTTTATAGGGAAAAGGAATTTCTGTAAGAGGGTAATTAGGGATATTGATAACTCTTTCCGGGTGTTGAAATTCATCTTCTAATAACTTCCACCAGGCATGCTCCCCTCCACCGGAGATGATGTAATCAATGGTTGGATATCTGGATAACCAAATTTGAGGATTATAACTCACTTCAGGTCCCCCGAGGATGAGTTTTACTGTCGGCATTATTTTCTTCAGTTCCGGGATAAGTTCTCTAACCAGCCGGGCATTCCATATATAAACAGAAAATGCTATTACCTCGGGATTGTAGCTGCAGATCTCATTTAATATGTTTAAAGGGTCCTCGGATATGATGAATTCTATAATTCTACTATCCGTTCTCTCTCTACTCAATCTGTTGAGGTAGAGGAGTGCCAGATTGGTATGGGAATACCTGGCATTAATGGCTACAAGAAGGACTTTTTTCATTACAATCTAGTAAGCGGGAGAATCAATCCTTAAGCCCCTCATATTTGATAGTGGTCTCCTCTGGTTTCTTCATTCCATATCTCTCACGAGCGATCTTGATCACAGCATTCGGATCAGTCTGCAGTTCAGTAATCAGCTGCTGTAATTCCTTGTTGTTCAGCCTTGCTTCGGCCAGTTGCTCACTGTATCTGCGATTTTCCTGTTTGACCTGCCAGTAGCTCACTATATTGTAACGGGTGAAAAAGAACGTATAAACTATGACAGCAGAAAAAATAACCCAATAGAGCATTTTCTTCAGCTTTTTTTTCTTGCCTTTCTGTTCCTCTTTTTCTTTACTTGATTCCATAATGACCTCATCTTCCTAATCTGCACTATAAATATGACCTCTATAATGTCAAACAAAAAGAGGATCGGTGAACCAATATCAATCAATTCTCCAAAAAGTCTATTCAGCAGCATTGATAGGAGTTACCTTACATCGAAAATAGCTTGACTTTTTTATCTGTTTACGATTTTCTAATTCGTTGTGATATAACATCGATAAACGGCAAAGGAGGATACTGTAGTGTTGAATTTGGTGTTTTTAGGAATTCAGGGGAGTGGCAAGGGGACTCAAGCAGGCCTCCTTAAAAAGAACTATGGTTTTAAACATATCAATATCGGTGAGCTTTTACGACAGAACATGGCACGAAAAACCTCTTTAGGAAATAAGATCACAGTCTATATGGAAAATGGAGAGCTGGTTCCGGACGAATATATCTTTACACTTATAGAAGAGCATCTGAAGAAGAAGGATAGGGGAATAATACTCGACGGCTTCCCAAGAACTTTACAACAAGCCAGATATATGGAGGAGAATATCCCTGTCAATTACGCTATCTTTTTCGAACTCGATGAGGAGATAGCTATCAAGAGATTAACAGCACGCCGTGTTTGTCGTAAATGTAAGAAAGACTATAACCTGATCATCAAACCTCCGAAAAACGATCTCAAGTGTGATGATTGTGGTGGAGAATTAATACTACGAAGTGACGATCATAAGTCAGCAATTGAGCGACGGATTAACATTTTTATGAAGCGGACCAAGCCTCTGATCACCTTTTTTGAAAAGAGAGATATGCTTATCAAAATCGATGCATCAAATACACCGGAGCAGATACATAGAAGTATAATCAGAAGAACTGGAATCGAGAAGTAGCAATATTTGAATCAAGAAAAAGATGCAAGATAAAACACAGAGATGGTTCTCCTTTGAATGGTTAAAAGTACAGAGTAATAGACTTTTAACGGTTATTGCTCTTTTCAACCTGATTGGTCTGTTCCTGACAACGTCCCTGAACAGATTACCAAATTTTTCTGACTTCAACATAATCTATACTCAGATCACCCTCTATCTATTGATTTCCCATGTCATATGTGGCATTTTAGCTGATAAGATTTCTATAGTCAGCATCCGGCTGCATATTCCCGATTTCATAATTATCCTTTTCGGACTGGCAATGACTGACCATCCGAGTATCTTTCAACTTCTGATTGTCGTCAGGCAGGGAATTATATATATATATAGATCATACAGAAAATTCTCTTCTATCGAAAGGTTCAAGAATCTTTCGGATAATGCAGCGATTTTTGTCCTTCTCAGTTTTCTGATAACCATACTGATCGGAACGGTGTTACTCTTAATGCCGATGTCAACTGCAGAAGGTAACAGCACGAACCTTATCGGAGCTCTTTTCACTTCAACCTCAGCGACCTGTGTTACAGGACTTATCGTCTATGATACAGGAACACATTTCTCCCTCTTTGGACAGCTCATCATTCTTTTTCTCATTCAGATTGGCGGACTTGGTATTATGACAATATCCACCTCCTTTGCCATACTGACCGGCCAGAGGCTCTCTTTCAGGGGTGAGAGCATAATGCAAAACGTTATAAATGAGCAGACCCGCTTTGATATGATGAGTTTGATCAAGAACATTGTCATCGCCACGCTGGTATTTGAATTGATCGGTGCCATATTCTTATATACCAGATTTGCAGGAGACTATGAATCTACCTCTCAGGCAATCTTCTCTTCTGTCTTTCATTCAATATCGGCCTTTTGTAATGCCGGGTTCAGTCTGAATGCCAACAGTATGATGGCCTATCGAAGTCATATCGGTATTAATATAACAATGATACTCCTTATCGTCTTTGGTGGATTGGGTTTCTCTGTACTGGTTGATCTGAAGAGAAACCTGCTCGAAAAGAGAAGCCTGGTCAGGTTTACACTTCATACCAAAATCGTATTAGTTACCACAGTCATACTTCTTCTATTAGGCTTTGTATTGTATTTCATCTCTGAATTCAATCACTCTATGGAGAATTTCACCCTTAAAGAGCGGATACTCGGTTCTCTTTTCCAATCAGCTACTACCAGAACTGCCGGATTTAATACAATCGACAACGCTCATATCAGCAAAGCCTCTGTATTCATCTCATTGATATTGATGTTCATAGGAGCCTCTCCTGGTTCGACCGGTGGTGGTATAAAAACAACTAGTTTTGCTGTCATAATTCTCTCCATAGTAGCCATTCTATCCACTAATCGGGATGTTATAGTTTTTAAACGTAGACTTTCCGATATTCTGATCAGAAGGGTAATGGCTCTAATAGCGATCTCTATAATGTTGATCTTCATAATCATCTTCCTTCTTATGCTCATTGAGCCTTTCTCCTTTGAGCACATTGTTTTCGAAGTCTTTTCTGCTTTCGGGACAGTCGGACTCTCTATGGGTATAACCCCTTACCTCTCAGAAACGGGGCGGATTTTAATCACAATTCTCATGTATTTCGGCCGTATAGGTCCCCTTACGTTCATTTTTGCCCTCTCAAGAAAGAAGATGCAGTCAGATTATCAGTTTTTGGAAGAAAAGATATCCGTTGGATAATTCCCAAGAGAAGGGCACTCCGGTGATAAGATAATAGTTGTCCAAAAGTGCGATTTAATTGTTATATTGACAAAGAAACCTTTTCTATGAAGCTTAATTTTCTGAGATTATAGGAGTTAAAAAAGATGAGGAAATTTGCTGTTATTGGCCTGGGCAAGTTCGGATTTACTGTTGCAACCACTCTGTTTGAAAACGGAGCAGAGACTATCGCAATAGATAACGATGAGAAGAAACTGGAAGAATTGCGAGGACGTGTCTCAGCCACTGTGAAAATGGACTGTACCGACGAACAGTCTTTGAAGAACATCGGTATCACAGATGTTGATGTGGTGATCTTAGCTGTTGGAGAGGTGGAAACGAGTGTTCTGACCAGTGCAATTTTAAAGAAACTCGGTGTAATAAATATTCACGCTAAAGTTGACAGTCAACTCCATGCCAGAATTCTGGAGATAATTGGTGTAAAGAACATTCATTTCCCTGAAAAGCAGGTTGGACTGCAATTAGCCAACACACTCCTCTCCCCTAACGTTCTCAGCTACATCAGCCTCAGTTCGGGACATTGTATCACTGAACTGGCTGTTCCTGATTCCTATATAGGTAAGACACTGCAACAGCTCAATCTCCCTAATGAGAGGAATATACACATAGTAGCTATCAAATATACCGAAATGAGAGTAACCGAAGAGGGTGAAAACGTTGTAGAAACGAGAGTTAATGATCTGCCGGGAGCTAATGATGTTATCAGGGAAGGTGATGTCCTGATCCTCCTGGGTCCTACAAGTAATATAGGAGAGTTGATCAAGGAAGTAACACCTGAAAAGATGGGGTTGTCAATATGAAGATTTCTATAAAGAAACGGATCTCAATTTTTCTGATTGCACTACTTGTTATGGCTGTAATACAATACATCCTGATTACTCTCAGCATAACACAAGCAAGAGATTTTCAGCTAACATATAATGAGGTCAGGAATATCTTACTCGTTATTCTAATCCTGCAGGCATGCATAGTCATTTTCCTTATCTCCTACCTTCCAACCTATCTCAAGAAGATGCTCAGTGGTATCGAGAATATCATTTCTGAAGTTGCACGGGGAAATTATAATCAGGATATAGATATTGAGAACTATAAAAAGTCTTATGATAAAGAACTCGTAGATGTAGTCGAGATCTTGCAGAAGATGCTCACTATTATCATGAAGTTTGACTCTCTGAAGAAGGATAAGATACAGGAACAGCGTGGTAGAATCCTGGCTCTCTTGAACTTGACAGAAAACGGTTTCCTGATAGTCAATAAGAAAGGTGATATCGTCTATGTTAACGATTTTATAAAAGAGCATTTCCCAAATATGAGTGAAGATATAAACCTCCTGGAGGCTAATTTCGGGCTGGAGATCGATAACAATATCAAGAAGTACGTAAGTTCAATAATAAAGTCTCAATCCAAGAACAGGCAGCAGAGATTCTATATGGCATCAATGAAGAGGCACATAATTTTACGTTCTGAACTTGTTCGTGATGCTAACGGTAATTTTATTGGTGCTGTAATAGGGATTTATAATCTGATAAAAAAGGAGACGGAGAAAGGTAAAGAAGAGGAGGATAGTCAATAAAAACAGAGATGAAAATAATCTTCGATCGTCAAGTTCCTTTAAGAATCGACAGATATCTCGCAGAATTGGAGCATGATGAGCTATATTCACGTTCTTTTGTAGATAAACTAATCAAGTCAGGCAATATTATCGTTAATGGTGCTCAGATAAAAAAGAGCTATCTCCTGGAAAAGGGAGATATTATAGATATCGAGATTCCTGCCGTTCGAAGTAAGGAACTGGAACCGGAATCCATACCTCTCAAGATTGTTTACGAAGATGAATTTCTAGCCATAATTAATAAACCCCCCGGTATATCCGTCCATCCCTCTCCGAATCAGGTAAGAGGTACAATTGCCAATGCTATAATCAACATCTTCGGGAACAATCTACCCTATATGGATACCCCTCTGAGACCTGGAATAGTCCATCGGCTTGATAAGAATACCTCCGGACTTTTGATAATTGCCAAAGATGATAGAACTCTTTCCCGGCTGAACAGACAGTTCGCAGATAGAAAGGTAGTAAAAAAATATCAGGCTGTATTGCTCGGTATACCCCAAGAATTAGAGGGTACTATCTCAACTATGATCAATAGGAGTACTAAAGATCGGACCAGAATGACAGTCTCACTTACTGGCAGGGAGGCAACCACAGAGTACAGGGTATTAAAAACCTATGAATACCTTTCTCTGGTTGATGTCAGGCCGATAACCGGTAGAACTCATCAGATCAGAGTTCATTTCGATCACATTAATTGCCCTATCGCTGGAGACAGTACCTACGGTAAAAAGAAGGGAATCTCCAATCTTCCGTTCAATCTACGAAAAAAACTCTCGGCATATATATCTAATCGGCTACAGAGACATGCCCTGCATGCCTATTGTTTGCAGTTCAGTCACCCTATAACAGCAAAAGATCTGAAAGTTACAATCGACCTCCCTGAAGATATGTTGAATTTCCTCAAATGGCTGAATAGAGAGTTCGAAAGTTCTGATATTGAGTGGGAAACCCCTTTTTGCTAAAAAAAAGAATCAGCTTCAGTTGACTTAATCGACTACCAATCTCTCTGTATCGCTTGTCACGCTCACTGCTCTCATATCTATTACTTTTGAGTAAATAGATCCCTCTCTCCCTGTAATAGCTATGAAGAATAGCTGTTGTTGGGCAATCGATTTATGGATTGACAAATTATGCCAGATAGAAGAACTGTTTTTATTTGAACGATCGTTTCTTTAACAGTCAGTTTAATGATGACAAATTTGAAAGGAGAATGCCGATGAAATGTCAAAACAAAGAGCAAAACCTTAAGACCTGCAACTGCACGTACCCATGTTCCAGAAAAGGGATCTGTTGTGAATGTCTGGCTTATCATCGTAATATGAACGAGTTACCGGCCTGCTTCTTTCCTCCTGAAGCAGAGAAAACCTATAACAGGTCGATAGATTATTACATCAAACTGAAGAATGAAGGTACCCTATGATTAATTGGGAGAGATAAGAGGTAAGATGGATAAGATTTTTTCTTCAATTGATGAGGCGATAGCTGAGATCAAGAGGGGTAATTTAATCATCGTTGTTGACGATGAAACTCGCGAAAATGAAGGTGATCTGATTGGAGCAGCAGAGTTGATCGATAGCGAAAAGGTCAATTTCATGATATCGCAGGCCAGAGGGTTATTATGTGTTCCAATGTCGGCAGAACGGTTAGGAGAATTAGATATCCCCTTGATGACTGAAAAGATCGCCGACAGGCATCATACTAAATTCACAATCTCTGTTGATGCCAGAGAGAGTACAACTGGGATTTCGGCAGCAGAGAGGGCCAATACAATACGAAAATTAGCTGATCCCGAATCAAAAGCGCAGGATTTTGTCAGACCGGGCCATATTTTTCCACTAATGGCAGAACGAGGTGGTGTTCTGAAAAGAGCTGGACATACAGAAGCAGCAGTTGATTTGGCCATTCTGGCAGGTCTCCAGCCTGTTGGTGCTATTTGCGAAATTATCAAAGATAATGGGGAAATGGCCCGTTTGAAAGACCTAATCACATATTCGCGGAAATACAATCTGAAGATAATAACCATAGAGGAACTGATCCGTTATCGACGCCAGAATGAAACTCTCGTTGAGAAAGTATCAGAAGCAGAACTCCCGACTAAATATGGTGACTTCCGTATCTTCACCTTTAAGAGCAAGATTTCGGATGAATACCATATTGCTCTGGTCAAAGGTGTTATTAATCCCGAGGATGATGTTCTTGTCAGAGTCCATTCTGAATGTCTTACAGGTGATGCCCTTCATTCCTTACGCTGTGATTGTGGAGCACAGTTAGCAAAGGCTTTCGAAATGATATCAGAGGAGGGTAAGGGTGTTATACTTTATATGAAACAGGAAGGGCGAGGAATTGGTTTAATCAATAAGATAAAAGCTTATCAACTCCAGGATGAAGGGAAGGATACGGTCGAGGCAAATTTAGCTCTCGGTTATGAAGCGGATCTACGTGATTACGGTATAGGAGCACAAATACTGAAAGAGCTGGGAGTTAACACTATCAGATTGCTGACCAACAATCCCAAAAAGGTTGTAGGTCTGCAGGGTTACAATCTGCGTATCAAAGAGAGAGTACCAATAGAAATAGAAATGAACAAGGATAACGAAAGATATTTGAAGACAAAAAAAGAAAAGTTAGGACACCTATTGAACAATGTTTGATACAGATAATCACTTTAACACTGCTGAAAGAAAGATTTGGATGCGAATTAGTATCATCTTGATACTGCTGATGTTCATCTTCCCGATGAGTCTCTCACTTCTTCAGGGGGTAACATATCCGGAACCTGAAGGTTGGGTGAACGACTATGTGTCTGTTCTGTCAAATCAGACACGAATTGACCTGTTAAACATTATCACAGAGCTGAAAGAGAAGACCGGTTTCGAGATCGGAGTAGCAATTGTTAATGATTTACAGGGAGAAGATATCAACCTCTATACAAACCATCTCTATCGGGAATGGGGTATTGGTTCACAGAACGATGAAGGAGCATTGATTCTCGTGGCGGTAGAAGACCGCTGGGTGAGAATAGAAACAGGATATGGAGCTGAGGGGTTTATTCCCGACGGAATGGCTGGAGAGATTAGAGACCGTTACCTTGTCCCCTACCTCAGCCGGGGAGATTACGATAATGGCGTTACTGCCGCTGTTGTAGCAATTGCATCATTAGTGGCAAGAGAGAATAATGTTGAATTGACCGGAATTGCACAATTCCAATATCTTCAGAACAATGAAGATGCCTCACCTCTACCCGGATTGATCGTCCTGATCATATTTATCTTCCTTATGATCGTCACCAAAGGGAGGATATTACCCTGGCTTATCATATTCGGTATGTCCGGCAGAGGTTTCGGAGGAGGTGGTAGCTTTGGAGGTAGTTCCCGTGGTGGTGGTTTCGGCGGTTTCGGCGGTTTCGGCGGTGGTGCCAGTGGAGGTGGCGGTGCAGCTGGCAGATTTTGACATCGGTACCTTTTGTAGTTTCTAACCTTGAAGTTCAATAATGGTTATAGTTAAAGCATTACTCTTTCTATTACTTAATATCGGATTGGGCTATCTGCTTGTTGTTTCACTCCGGGCAGCACTCTTCTTTCCGACAGAAAAGAAATATCTTTTCGGCTGGCCCATTCCAATAACACCTGGACTGATCTACCAGATTAAAAGGAAAATAGCCGATCATCTCCATTCTATCTTGAACGATTTTCTCCGAGATTGCGAAAATATCGACGTAGATTCCAGGATTTCTCAAATTGAGAAGCAGATTTATCATAGGGTGCTAGACAGGATTGATTCCCTTGGACTGGGACGTAAGATTCCTAAATGGCTCGCTAAACAGATCCGGGATCTTTTTGCTCAGATTGCCTTCGAGTTAACTCGCTATTTTGTCAGAACCTTCATACCCTATCTGCTGGAAAGATACAATGTTGAGCAGTACATCATATTACTGGATCAAAAGGCTGATATTTCCATACTAAAAGGATATTATACCCGATACTTTCACCGCTTTCTTCTTTATTTCTCTCTCTCATTTTTTTTCCTGACAGGTATTTTTAATATGCTCATATACTTAATAATTAGATAACAAATGGAGAATAGACTATGGAACTAACAAACCTTAAACGATGTTTACATCTGGTTATCATCACCGGTATTGCACTTGTATTGAATACAACACCCGGCTATGCTCAGGAACTGCAATATGACCTGTATGATTTGATTGAAGAGGGGCTAAGCAATTCCATCCCTTATCAGACTGATGAACTGCAGAAAATGAATACTTATTCCAATCTCTTATCGAGCTATTTTGATTTTCTCCCATCAGCAACAATCAGTACCAGCCGGCACTATTTCGATACCGACAGCAAATCGGCCGGCTTTAATCTTTCAAAATCGATTTCTTTGAATGAACCCACATATTTCAACTGGCGCAGAGCGAGAATCGACTGGGAGAATGCCAGGCTCGAATTTGATGAGAGCAGAAAAGCAACAGTATTTGAGATCTTCAGTCGCTATATAAGGGTCCTGGAAGCTCAGAAAAGGGTGATGATTCAGCAGAACAATCTTGAGTTACAGGAGAAGATATACGAACAGATCGAGCTTTTATACGAACAGCAGCAGAGGGCTCTGATCGATTTGAAGACGAGTGAGATAGCTCTAATCAATGCCCGGATATCTTTAGAGAATGCCGAAATCGATTATCAGAGGACACGGGAGCTTCTTTTCCTGTATCTCAATATGGATGATGAAGGGTATGATCTCAGAGAACCGGCAATAGAACTCACAGATGAGGAGTTCGAATATAGCGAACCGATTGAACTAACTATAGCCGATAACAACCTGAAACGGAGTTCAATATCATTATGGCAGACAAGACTCGATTTTCTTCCCTCTATATCTCTTAATTATAACTACTCACACAGTTACCCAGGTAAGGCAGTAACGGACGATCTCTTCGATTTCGACAGATACAGGGACTCTTATACCCTCTCTTTAACTGCCTCTTATTCTCTGTTTAACCTCCTGGAACACAGACAGGTTTACCAACGAAGCAAGAGAAATCTACTCGTTCAGGAGATGCAGTACGATTATCTCACTTCAAGCAAGGAACAGGAATTTACCCAGTTAGTGAGAGACTGGGAAAATCAACAACGGCTCTATGACCTGAGTCAACAGCGACATGAACTGGCTGGCGAGAATCTCGACATGGCCCAGGAGAGATTCGACCTGGGGATTATGAGTCTGCTGGAACTCGATCAGGCTACCAGTGATTATCTGGAAGCTGAACTAGATTTATCGACCCGCTATTATCAGTTAATGATCAAACAGGAAGAGATTAATCTCTTCCTCTCACGCAGAATCCTTGACAGATGGTGATTGATTTATTGTTTGTTAACCATATAGAGTGAGGAAACTAAATGAAAAAGTTTGCAATTATTGTCGTTATTATAATAGTTATTGCTGTTATTATCGGTGTTTTGTCAGGTGGCGGAAAAGAGAGGGAACAGAAGAGATCTGTCAGTTCAGTCGAAGTGGAGCGTGGCTCGATAAGTGTAATTCTTGAAGAGACAGGTGACATCTACCCTATCCGCGAGATCGATATCAAATCGAAGGTCAGCGGCAAAGTATTGAAATTTTACGTTGATGAAGGTGATTATGTTAATAATGGTGATCTTATTGCCGAGATAGAACCCGATTTCAATCAGGCCAATCAGATTGCCAGCATCCGCAACAATTTGCATTTAACTCGGCTAAGATTGGATAATGCCCAAAAAGATTACGACAGGAAACAGGTTCTCTTCGAGCGACAGTTTGTTTCCCGAGACGAAGTAGACCAGGCACTTGATGATCTGGAAACTGCTACTATTAATTATCAGAGCGCTTTACAACAGTATGAACTTATAAGAGAGATCGATACGGATGGTAACATATCCCGTATCGTTTCTACTAGTTCCGGGACGGTCATACAGAAGATGGTAGAAGAGGGAGAAATGGTTGTTTCGAGTACGAGCTCCTTCTCTGATGGAACAGTGATCGTGAAACTGGCAGACCTTAATCAGATGGTGGTCAATTCTTACATCAATGAAGTTGACATAGCCAAGGTATTTATCGGTCAGCAGGCCAACATACAGGTCGACGCTTTCCCTTATGATCGTTATTCCGGTGAGGTATCAAAAATCGGAGCTATGGCTATCACGAGAAACAACGTCAAAGTCTTCCCGGTCGAAATTAGAATTCTTGAAAGCGACATACCGCTCAAACCAGGTATGACTGCCAATGTTACTATACTGGGAGAGATAAAAGAGAATATTCTGGTCATCCCTATCAGAGCAATATTCAGTGATATTGAGGGGCAGGATATCGTCTATAAAGTAGAGAACGACACGATATCGACTTCTGCTCTTGTAAAGACCGGTATCAACGATTTTCAACAAGTAGAGATAATCGAAGGATTGGAAGAGGGTGACAGGATATCTTTAGTGGAGCCTTCTACTCCACCCGCTACAAGTAGCGCAAATTTTAGAATTCACTAATACAAGGAGAGATATTATGAAAACGAGAAGTTTTGTTTTAAGCATCATTGTGCTGGTAGTTGCTGCCTTATTCTTGAGTAGCTGTGGCCGTGTTATGAGTGATGCTGATTATGTGGAGATATCGGAAGAATTCACCAATGAATTTGTTCATATCCTGTTAGATCCGGATAGTTATGATGAAGATATCGATATCGAAGAATTAGCGAGCATAAAACTTGAAGAGGTAGCTCAAAGATACGGTTATAATGCCCGAATGTATTTGAAGAAGGCGGAAGAACTTGATGAAGATTGGGATGACATCTGGGAAAGGATCGAAGTGCGGCTTGATGAAGAGTTTCGCAGAATCTATGAAGAGTCCGAGATGGAAGAAGAGCTGGAGTTTGAATCTACTGACTGACAAACCAGTAAAACCTGCCAGGTATCCGATTTAATCGAACCTGTTTACAGTACGATACTGATAGCTGATTACTGCAGATTGGTTGAAGACCCTATAAACTAAAACTTAATTAACGATAGAACTAAAGAGGAATATTATGATTAAAAATACCGTTATCATTCTGGTTATCGTCTCATTCTGTTCCATATTGACAGCCGAAGACCTGTTCGACAGGTTTATGGAATATCAACAAAATCCGACAGAAGAAAAACTGCTGGAAACCCTGCAGTATTATAATCAACTGCAGAAAGAAGACCCTGAAGATTACCAGATACCCCTTCTATTAGCTCATGTTCACTATCTGGAACTGAACAAGTATATTATGACACTCTATGATAATGTAGATTCACTCTATGTCAGCACAAAATTCCAGTTTGCAAATCTCCTGCTTAGCCTTAATCAGTATGAACAGAGCCTTGAGATATACAATTTGATTACCGAGTCAACACCACAATGGTCCTGTGCCTGGCGACACAAAGGTGAAGCCTATTTCTATTCTGGAGAGCTCGAAAAAGCAGAAGCTGCGTTACTTGAAGCGATTAATACCCGAAGAGAACACTATGATGCTTATGTCTGGCTGGCTCTCGTCCAAAAAGAACAGGATAGATATGTTGATGCACTCCAGACACTTGAAACCGGATTAAGCTACTATGGTGAAGATATCGAAGATCCTGAAGAAGAGCTTGATGCACTCGATGTTAAGTTCTTGCTTCTGGAACTCTATGACAAGAATGAAAAAATAGAGGAATACCAGACCCTGAGACAGAGGTTACTGGAAATCGCACCCGAAGATCCCCGCTGGGAAGGAGTTACAGACTTGCAGGATATACATTAGTTTTTTGGATTCTACGAGAGTAACTCCAGTAAATAGTAATCAATTTCTCTACTGTTCTGCATTAGAGGAAATATAACAACAGTTCTTATTGTCTCAATTCCGGATGATGAGGATTATGTGATGAAGATCTAAATCGAGATATGAGGTATGATAATGAAACTTTTTAGTGTGATAATACTGGCAATATTGGTTTTTACCGTTTGCCTTGTCACTAATATATATGCTATGGAACGAATGGTTATTCGTCTAGATTCACCCGAACCGGAATTGATCAAAGAATTGACACGGGAAAATTATGATATTGCGGCCTACCGGCCAGGCGAATTTCTGGATCTGGTTGTCACCAGAGAACAATACCAGAAGTTCAGAGATATGGGATATGACCCTCAGATCACTCAGAGAGAAGAGCAGTTAAGAGGTAATTTGCAGTTAAGAGATAGAACAATCCCCGGATACCGGACATACGACGACGTTCTGGATGAGATTGAAACTCTTGCCCTGGAACATCCTGATATTGTGCGTATTTATGATCTGGGTGACAGCTGGGCCAATATCTATACTCAGGAAGGTAACGATTATTATTCTAATTATCAGCACGATATCCTCGCAGTAAAGGTTACAACAGATCCTGATTCACTCAACGATAAACCTGCGGTATTCTATATGGGTGCCCACCATGCCAGAGAACCACTGAGCACAGAAGTAGCTATGGAGTTTCTCAACCACCTCCTGGACAACTATACTATTGATGACTATATATCCTATCTGATCGATGCGACAGAAATATGGTTCATTCCTATAGTCAATCCCGACGGTCATAAGGTAGTACTCAATGAGGTAGATATCTGGTGGCGTAAGAACCTGCGAGACAATAACAACAATGGGCAGTTCGATACTTATGGTTACTATGGCTATGGAACCGATGGTGTAGATCCGAACAGAAATTATCCCTTTGAATGGGGAGCTGATAATCAGTTAACAGCTCCAACATATCCCGGCCCTTACGGAGGATCTGAACCGGAAGTAGATGCTATGATACAACTCCTGAATGACCATCACTTCGTTGCCGGTATCACCTATCACACATATAGCGAATTGGTTCTCTATCCTTACGGATATGACGATAATGTCTATGCTCCAGATGTCGATGCTCTCTCAGACCTGGCAGTGCAAATGGCTACAACAATTCCTAACCTTAACAGTCCCGGTCATTACACTCCACAGGCGAGCTGGGCACTCTATCCAGCAAGAGGAGCTACAGACGATTATGCCTATGGAGAGCATGGAATTTTCAGTTATACGATAGAACTGGGAGTGGAGTTCATTCCGCCACCTGCTGATATAGAGCAGATAACAGCCGATAATTTGGAAGCAGCAATGCTGCTACTTAGACGCATTCATCACTCCTCACTGACAGGCCATGTTACTGATGCCATTACAGGTGAACCGTTAGTAGCAGAGGTCTTTATCGCGGGAATAGATGACACTGGTAACTTCAGGGAGCCCTACAGGAGCAATGAAGTTTTTGGCAGGTATTACAGAATCCTTCTACCGGGAGAGTATGAAGTAACCTTCTCAGCTTACGGATACGTAGATTCAGAACCTCAAGTTGTCAGCATAACAGAAGAGGAACAGACAACACTCAACATAGCACTCAATCCTGCCGGAGAGGGTAGCCTTGAGGGTATTGTTGTCGATTTTTTCGAACAGACTCCAATTGCTAATGCTGTTGTCACTATATTAAATTCACCACTCGATCCAGTCACTACCAATAATGAAGGTGTATTCTATTTCGATGAGGTCGCTTACGGTATCTATCAGATAAAAGTCGAAGCAGAGAATTATGGATTACATACCGAAGAGATCGTTATAAGTGAGCCGGAGAACAATTATTCTTTCTATCTCTATACTCCTTACCTGGTCGATAGCTTCGATGACCTGAGCAACTGGATAACTACCGGAGACTGGGGTCTTTCCAGCATCCACGCTTATAGTGGTGACTATTCGCTGGCAGACAGCCCTCAGGGAGATTACAACTCTAATGTGAACAGTTATGCGCTGTTCAATCAGCCCATAAACCTGGTTGAGGCAGAGAATGCCTCCATTACCTTTATGGTCCGGTATGATCTTGAACCGAGCTATGATTACTGCTACCTGCAGGTCGATTCTGGCGATGAAGAGTGGGAGACGATCACTACCTTCAATGGTATCTCCGATTGGGAACTGAAACAGTACTCCCTAAATAACTATCTCGGTGAAGAGATATCAATCCGATTTTACTTCTCTTCTGACCAGTCAGTCGAAGAGGAGGGAATATTCATTGATGATTTCACTATCTATATCTCTTCACCCGAACTCGATGTCCCTGTTGATATCAACCCGATAAGCAGAATGGAACTTTATCAGAACTACCCCAATCCCTTCAACCCGGAAACAACTATTAGCTTCTCACTCGTTGAAGAGAGCCAGGTCAGTCTGGAGATATATAACATCATTGGCCAGAGAGTGAGATGTTTAGTTGAAGAGAATTTAGAACCCGGCTTTTATAATCTGGTCTGGGATGGGAAGAACGCTCAGCAGATTTCAGTCGGTAGTGGAGTATATTTTTACAGATTACAGGCTGGCGATAGCGTTGCTGTTAAAAAGATGATCCTGCTTAAGTAGATGACTCTCCCGATGCAGAGGATTCTAACGCTGTAACTGCTGATGACTTCAGGTGAGGAGTTCAGAAAGCCATAACCGGTAAGCAGGATGCAATAAAGGAAACCGTCAAGAGTAGGATTATTTCTGAAATTGACAGCCGTATAAGATAATTGACCTTTGAGGAGAACTATAGTCGGCAGGTTGCCGACTATAGTTCTCCCTTATGGTTGCATAATGATCAAGATTACACTGATGTGAAGATACTTGCGAAATAACCGTTACCGTTTGCCAACATATCCGGCATCCGGGGGAAAAGTCAGACAAATTTCAGATCCCGGTTGAACTGATAAGTCTTCACTCTGATCTATTTGGATGATAAAAATGTACTATTACGACCTGGCATTGCCGTTAAACATTAACCAACTCTATACCTACAGGTGTAATACTCAACTGGAGCGTGGGTGCCGGGTTCTGGTCAATTTCAATAACAACCATCTTACCGGTTTTATCTGGTCGGAGAGTGCAAAACCAGAGTCGAGCAAAGAGAGTAAATACAAAGATGTTCTGGAAATAATTGACAACAGGCCTCTCTTATCAAAAGATCTTCTTAATCTCGCCGAATGGATGAGTAACTACTATCTCTGCAGTCTGGGAACAGTTATCATGGCCATGCTGCCCACGGCTATACAAATCCAGATAGCTCTTGAAGTACGTCTTAAACCATCAGATTCCCAAACAAAACTATCGGTAGCAGAGAAGCGTATTCTGGAACATCTCTCGCAAGCTGAGTGGCTCAACATCTCCCGTTTACGGGAGAGCTTGCAGAATTTACCGCTCTATAAACATTTAGAGCGTCTGGAAGAGCTTGGCCTGATAGAGGTTAAGCGGATCTATGACAATAAAATCAAAAAGAAATATGCCAATTTCATCTTCATCAATTACCCTGTAGCAGATACATCGGAACTAACTGCAAAACAGCGGCAAGCCTGGGAAATGATAGAGCAGATAAACAGAGATGAGAGAATTGGAGACAACGATAGCGAAGTTGTAATTCCCCTGGCCCGGCTTGCAGAACATTTCAGCTATTCTATCATTAAAGCTCTTCGTAACAAAGAATTGATCAGAATCGAACCGCGAGAGGTCAAAGAGAGCTTAGAGAGGTCAGTAAAGGCCAGACAGATGAGCAATCTATCTCTGACAGAAGAGCAGAGACTGGCTTTTACAACAATTAAAACCGAATTAGAGCAAAGAATTTTTAGAACATTTTTGTTATATGGAGTTACCGGCAGTGGCAAGACAGAAGTCTATATTCGCCTGATCAAGGAGTGTTTGAGTCAAACACGAAATGCTCTGATACTCGTACCGGAAATAGCCCTCACTCCTCAGATGGAAGAACGTTTTTATAATGCCTTTGGTGAGAATATAGCCATTCTGCACAGCCACCGTAATGAGCGGGAGCGATGGGAAGAGTGGAAACGTATCAAACGTGGAGAATGCCGGATCGTCCTTGGTGCCAGGAGTGCCGTTTTTGCTCCTCTGGAGAACATAGGCATAATTATTGTCGATGAAGAACATGAGGGGAGTTACAAACAGGACAAGAATCCACGCTACAATGCTCGAGACTTAGCCGTTTTCCGTGGTAAACAGAATAATGCTACCGTAGTATTGGGCAGTGCAACCCCCTCTCTCGAATCGTGGTATAACGTAGAGAGAAACAAGTATGAACTACTGAAATTGACTCACCGTCCTTTACAAATTCCGATGCCGAGAGTCATCATCCTCGATATGAAGGAGGAAGAGGAGGGTACTCTGCTATCCGAACTGCTGAAGGAGAAGATTCTTGACCGCCTGGAACGTAAGGAACAGGTTATACTGTTTCAGAATCGGCGGGGATATGCCTCTTATGTAATCTGTTTAGCCTGTGGTAATATACATCGTTGTCCTCATTGTGATGTCAGCCTGATTTATCATTCGGAGGATAATCTACTTATGTGTCATTACTGCGGTCACCGGGAGAGGATGTACCGTAAATGCCCTGAATGTGGCAGTTATGTACTTGAGTTTGGAAAGGCCGGAACCCAGCAACTGGAGCAACAACTTCAGATCCTCTTCCCATCGGCACGGCTGTTGAGAATGGATGCCGACACAACTTCAGGGAAGGATAGCTATAATAGAATGTTCCGCAGGATGAGAGAGGGTTCGGTTGATATTTTATTCGGAACCCAGATGATTGCCAAGGGGCTTGATTTTGCCAATGTTACTCTCGTGGGTGTGATCTCTGCTGATAACAGCCTGAACATACCGGATTTCCGTTCCACTGAACGGACATTTCAGCTACTGACCCAGGTAGCAGGCAGATCAGGCAGAGGAAGCCGGGTGGGGGAAGTGATAATTCAGACTTATAATCCAGAGCATTACGCAATAGTTTATGCTCAACAACAGGATTTCGACAGTTTTGTCAGAGAAGAGCTCGAGACCCGGAAAGCTCTTCGCTATCCGCCTTATGTCAGAAATGCCAGAATAGTCTTTTCACATAATAACGAGGCTTATTTGAAAACGGAGGTTAAATCTGTCAGGCCACTCATCAATACTCTGAAGAAACACTATGATAATAAAGCGAATCTGCCTGATTGTAATATCTTCGATATATTAGGTCCAGTTGCTACACCTATTCACAGAATCAATAACCGTTTCCGATACCATATAATAATCAAATCAGATTCGGTAAAACATCTCCTCAGTGGTGTGCAGTTTCTGATCAATAACCTGAAACTCAGCAAATCGATCAAACTCGAGATCGATATTGACCCTACCTCCCTGATGTAGAGGGTAGAGATAGACTATTTCCGGGCAGAACTCCCGAATTGTTGATGTTGAGAATAGTCCTTAAATACAGAGATTAGTTACTTTTCGTAACTCACAATGATTATGTAGCCGTCTGAATAAGTTTTTACATCACCTGTGTCAAAATGGTAATTATCACCATGATACTGTTCCGAAGGCTGATTGGTTCCGAAAATCTCATAATCAGCAAAACGTTGTAAGTCGTGTGGATGATTGTAGGGGTTGCCCGTCCCAAAACTGATAACTCCTATTCTGGCATGACGATTGAGTACTTCGTTCAGAAAATAATCTCTTGAAGAGGTCTGACTCCCATGATGGCCGATTTTAAGAACATCAGCAGATAGTGAGAAGTTGTTATTTACCAGATAATTCTCTACAGGATGTTCCATGTCACCGGTAAGCAGATAGGCTATTTCGCCGTATTCGACCTTTAGAACAATGGAACGATTATTTTCACTCGATTGGCTGACACCGGGAGGAAAATCTATATTGAGTATTTCAAAACTTACAGTCGAATTGATATTGAGGAAATCGCCCACCTCATAGTCAATGGGTTCATCTGGTGAAAGATAGTAATCATAAGGTATATTATGGTCTATTATATCCTGTAAACCACCCCAGTGATCCTGATGTCTGTGCGTTTCTACCAGGAATCTAAAACGCCCAATATTTTCGCTGAGGACATAATCGAGCATATAGGGATAGCCGGCACCATGCCAGGTAGCATCTGGATTTGCAAAGGGTGGCACCCTTGTACCATATCCACCATCAACAGCAATAACTTCTCCCTCCGGAGTCTGGATCAGAGCCCCATCACCCTGTTTGACATCGACAAAATCAACCCTTAGCAGGGGGTACTGGCTGTCAGTCGATGTGAAAACCAGAAGAGTATCGAATATCGTAACATCATTCTGCAATTCCAGATATAGTTGGTAATCAATATTACTGCTCTCTACCGGAAGTGGAAAATCGACATAATTTCGTTTATTCTGAGCAGAATAGCCCTTATAAGCTCTGCCCGCCATGCTCTCTCTCTCATAAGAAAGGGTGAGATTTACATCAGTACTGGTTGTCATGAAGAGTCTATTGTTATGTATCAGGAGATCATTGATTGGGCCGGGATGTTCTTTATCAAGAACGGTTATCTGCCGTGTAGATGACTCATCACTGATAGTGAGGCCTGCGCTATTTCGAGCCGTGACAGATATTGTATAGATACCGCTGTTCTGATAAGCATAGGCCATTTCTAATGATGAACCACTTGATGAGAAAGATGTATATTCGGAAACTACCCCGTTCCCCCAATTGAACCGAACTTGTACATCGAGATCCTGTGGATCATTGACAACGATAGAAGCCACAAAGAAACTTCTCGTATACACAGTATCGGGAACAGAGATAACCCCGATAATCTCGGGAGGTTCATGGTTGCTGTTATCTTCACCTGTAGGTCTGTTCTCTCCACAGCTGGCCAGTAAGATGAGCAGAATTACTATTGCAAGAAGGCTAATTCTCTTTATTTTCATTAGATACCTGTTTCTTAATATTTTATTATCAGCACATTACCATCACTATAGGTCTTTATCGTCCCTATATCAAAATGGAAGTTGCTTCCCACATAACTCGATTCCGGTTGATTTGTTCCAAATGTTTCATAACTATTGAATCTGGAAGGGCTGTGTGGATGTCCATACGGATTACCAGTCCCGAAGCTGAGAGTAACTACCCTGGCAAACTGGTTCAGCACTGCTGCGAGAAAAACAGAAGTTGAAGAGGTTCGGCTACCGTGGTGCCCCGCTTTCAAGATATTGGCAGACAGATTATAGCCGCTGTTGATCAGAAAAAGCTCAACTTCACGTTCAGCATCGCCAGTCAGGAGATATTCTGTTGAACCGTATACTATTTTCAGCACTATCGAAGTATTATTAACACCCGTCCCAATAGCATCGGGTGGGTAGCCGATATTAAGGATCTGCAGGCTGACCGCAGAATCGAGATTGAGATAATCACCTCGTTGATAACCTATGGTATATTGGGGTGAGAGATAGTAGTCATATTCGATCCCTGCATCTATAATATCCTGCAGGCCACCCCAATGATCTGAATGGCGATGAGTCTCTATTAGATAAGAGAAGTGATGTACATCTTCATTTTGAACATAATTCAACATTAACGGCTGGCCAGCTCCATTCCAATCCTGCTCTGGTGCCCAGCCTGGTGAATATGTACCATAACCGCCGTCAACAGCAATTGCATGCCCTTCCGGAGTTCTAATCAGATTCCCGTCACCCTGAGCAACATCAACAAAGTCCACCCGGAGAAAATCGGTATCCGGTTCACTACTGTAGAAATAGAGGAGTGTATCCATATGTGAATCACTGCTGATAACCATAATCTCGATCTCGAAATAGAGATCGCTGTTACTTACAGGGAGAGAAAATTTTTTGTAATCTGAACTGATGTCTGTCGAGTAGCCCTTATACTTTTCCTCACTATTCTCAACATTAAAATAGGAGAATCGGAGATCTACAGGCCGCGAAGTAGTAATTTCAAAAGAGTTGCCGTCTATCAGTAATTCTTCTATGAGATAGGGATCGTAATTATCTTCCGGGGATAGAACACTACTATCACTCCCACAAGAGAGCAGGAGAAAAAAAATCAACAAACCCATTGCGTAACGGATAGAATAAAATATTCTCTTTCCCCTGATTTCAGTTCTATCTTTTATGCTATCGTATTCATTTGATCCACTCATCTATACCTTCACCTTGTTATAAATATATGTTAGCTCAATCTTTTTATCAAACAAATTATTTCCAGATAATCCCGAACCTAAGCCTGTCTGACGAAAAGAACCTTTACGCTTTTTTCAATTCCGGAAGCAGATCTGTAATTGCTTTTGCTGCTCTCCATCCTGCCTGTCCATCAATATCGTCGTATATCATCTTGCTTAACTCTTTCCGTTCATTCTCCAGTAATCGTGGATTCTCCTTATATCTTCCCATCGCCGGTTCTATCTCATCAAAGCTATCTATTCGAATACTGATCCTATCCAGCAAATCATCTATTTCCTGTAACGATCGTCTTCCACCCTTTGTTCGAAAAGTAATAAGCGGTTTGTTAAGGGCTGAACATTCAGCCAGAATGGAACTAGTATCACCAATACAATAATCCGCTAAAAGGATATAGGGCAATGTCCCCTCTCTGTCGATATAGTATATCTCCGGCAGATTAGCTATAAAATCACGCTCCTTCTTTGGAATTTTAGGGTGCATGGTAACTAATACATTATAGGCATCTGACAGTTCTCCAACCCTGTCCCGCCACCTGTAAAAGGCTGACATACCCTCTTCAAACCAGGTCGTAGTGAAGAGAATCGTCTCTTTAGCATCATCTATACCAGCCTTCTCTTTGTAAGTTTGCAGAAGTTCAGGATTTTTTTTAAAACTAACTACAGGATCCAGTTTGGGGAAACCGACTGCTATACTGTTATGAACCCCGATCGCTCTGACAGACTTAACATCGGCCATACTGATCTGCAGAAAGAGGTTGAACCGGTTATAATTCTCTGCCCTAGTTAATCTTTTGAAATGATAAGATCCATGCTGCATACCGATTTTGATTATCTCATTTGCCGGGAACTTGTAATATGCATGCCTGCACATTATCACTGCAGATGGAAAACTGGGTAGATGATAGGTTCTTTTATTCCGATTCTGGAAATAATCCTCTACTTCCCTGTTATCAGTTACTATCGGTAGTTCAATAAGATATTTCTGCACCGGTTCGAATATCTCCCAATCAATGAGAGATGCACAATAAAAGACGACCGGAAGAGATCTCTTGAACCTTTTGCGGATTTTATATATAGCCGTATAAGGTAGCTTATACAAATAGTAACCTAATACCATTAAACCTCTGAATCATATCCATTTCATCAACTTTGTCATACTGATTTATAATATCAGCTTCAATTGACATATATCTGTCAAGAGAATTGATTTGAGAGTGAATGAGTCCAATGGAGCATAACTCAGGTGACTCTCGATACCTTTACCCTTGACAAAAAACTATAAATGCAGGTTTCATCTGCTTTAATGATAAGATATTATAGAAAGGAGCGAGAAATGACCTCTCTGGAATTATTAATGAAACTGACCCTCACTGCCGGTGTATCCGGTTTTGAAGAGAAAATAGCCCGGATCATGATCGACCTGCTTGGCCAGGAAGCTGAATATCAAAAAGATCGTCTCGGTTCAATCGCTTTCGAGTATAAGGGTAATAGCAGCAGACCGAAAATCATGATCGTTGGCCATCAGGATGAGATTGGATTCATCGTAACCCGCATTGAGAAGAACGGATTGATAAGGTTTTATAACCTCGGTGGTTGGGATTGGCGAACCTTGCTCTCCTCTCCAGTTAATGTTATCAATCAGAACGATGAATTGATCAGTGGTATCATAGGCTCCATTCCGATACATTACAGTAGAGGAAACCAGACAGAATTAAAACTCGATGACATGTTCATTGATATCGGAGCAAAATCCGACGAAGATGTAATTAATAATTTCGGTATCAATCCAGGAGCACCGGTTGTCCCCACTCCCCATTTCGTTCATGAAGAACGTAATAACCTGATATTCTCCAAAGCTTTTGACGATCGTGTTGGTATTGCTATAGCTATAGAGACTGGAAAATATCTGGCGGATAATGATCATCCCAACACCGTCTTCTGCTGCGGCTCGGTTCAGGAAGAGGTCGGAATCCGGGGAGCACAGACATTATCACGACTTCTGGAACCTGATCTGGCAATAGTCGTTGAAGGTGTACCGGCTGATGATTTCCCTGGCAATGAACAGAAAGCTCAGAACAAACTCGGCAAAGGGGCTCATGTCAGGCTGTTCGATCCGACGATGATTGCTAATCCTAAATTAAGCAGATATACAGTCGAACTGGCTAAGACCAACAAGATCCCACATCAGATTTCAGTGAGAACTTCTGGTGGAACCGATGCCAGAGTGATTCATCTTAGCGATATCGGTGTTCCGACCATCGTTCTGGGTGTTCCTGTACGTTATGCTCACAGCCATAACGGTATGATGTCGCTCGATGATTATCAGCATTGTCTTAAACTGGTCAGAGCGTTAGTATCTGATCTCAATAAGCAAAGACTTGAGGAGATATTAAGTTGAAGCGACAACCCATAGGAATCTTCGATTCCGGTGTCGGTGGTTTAACTGTGTTTTCTGCAATCCGGAATCGCTTCCCAGAAGAGGATTTAGTATACTTTGGAGACACAGCAAGAGTCCCTTACGGACCGAAATCAAAGAATACGATAATTGACTATTCTATACAGAATGCCCGTTTCCTTAACAGTCTACAGGTAAAGCTGATTATCGTTGCCTGTAACACCTCTTCCGCTATAGCCATAAAAGAACTTCGTGAAAGATTTACCGTTCCCATTATTGGTGTACTGGAACCGGGAGCAGAACAGGCGGTCAACAAGACTAAAAACAAGAGAATCGGTATAATCGGAACGGAGGGAACTATTAACAGCAAGGCCTACCAAGATGAGATGTGGCGAATCGATCCTGACATTGAAACTTTCGCTATACCCTGTCCCCTGTTCGTTCCACTCGTAGAAGAGGGATGGCATAATCATCCTGTTGCTGATATCATCACTGGCGAATATCTTAATTCACTTCTTGAAAAGAAGATCGATACTCTGGTCCTGGGTTGTACTCATTACCCCATCCTTAAATCTGTTATTCAGAAATTCGTTGGCGAGCAGGTCGTTCTTATTGACAGTGCGGAAGCAATTACTTCTCATCTCGGAGAATTTCTGGTAACTCATCCCGACGATTACCCATCCCCTGAAGCTTCAGGAGAAGATAAGAGGAGTGGTAAAGACCTTTTTTATGTCAGTGATAATGAAGAAAAGTTTAAAAATATTGCTTCTCGCCTGCTGAACCGAGATATAGAAAATCTTACGCGAGTCAGGTTAGCCGAGAGTTGGTATATATAGGCAGAATGATGAAGATCAGTGGTTTTTCTTTTGTCCGAAATGGTGTTAAACTCTATTACCCAATCGTAGAGTCGATCAAATCTATCCTCCCTATCTGTGACGAGTTTGTTGTTGCCGTCGGGAAAGGGGACCCGGATGACACGACACGCCAGCAGATAGCTGCGATTGATGATCCCAGAATCAAAATCATCTATACAGAGTGGGAGGAGAAATATTTCAGGAAAGGAATAATAAACTCCATTCAGACAGATATTGCTAAAGAGAAATGTAGTGGTGACTGGTTATTCTATCTTCAGGCAGATGAGGTAGTACACGAGCGAGACCTTCCGAAAATAAAACAACGATGTGAAATGCTCCTGCCAGATAAGGAAGTTGAAGGGCTTCTCTTCCGTTACATACATTTCTGGGGAGATTATAAGCATTACCATACCGGTCATGGCTGGTATCCTCACGAAATCAGGATAATCAGAAATATTCCGGAAATACATTCCTATCAGAGTGCCCAATCCTTCCGCTATTTCTCCTATTATGATAACCCTCGCCAGCCTGATGGAACAAGGAAATTGAATGTTGCTGAAGTGGATGCCGAGATATTTCATTACGGATGGGTTAGGCCACCTCATCTGATGCAGAATAAAAGTAAAGCCTTAAACACGGTCCACTGGGGTAAGAACCGGGCTGAAGAGTATTACAGAAAAGCCCCTTCGGAATTCGATTATGGTCCGCTTAGCATGTTAGCTCTCTACAGAGATACACATCCGGCAGTTATGAAAGAGAGGATTGCCAGGCTTGATTGGCAGGATAAGCTGCAATATTCTGGTAAACCCAATCCCTATCGTCAACCTCACAAGCATGAGAAATTCAAGATAAGGCTGCTCAGTTGGATAGAAAAGTTCTTCAATAGAGGGAAACAAATCGGTGGGTTCAATAACTATAAATTGTTACGTAAATGATTAGCAATGTCAGAAAAACTTTCTGTTACGATCATCACCAAGAATGAAGAGAAGAATATCGAAAGATGCCTGCGCTCTGTAAAGTGGGCTGATGAGATCGTCGTTGTGGATTCCGGTTCACAGGATAAAACCCGGCAAATCTGTCAGACATTTGGATGCCGTTTTGTTGAAAGTGAATGGCTCGGTTTCGGTAAAACCAAGCAACTGGCAGTCGACAGCGCTCGCTATGACTGGATTCTTTCTATTGATGCTGATGAGGAACTCAGCCAGACTTTGCAACAGGAGATCAGAGAACTTGCTGGCAAAGGTTTTGATTCCAATGCTTACCGTATCAGACGCTCTTCCTACTATCTCGGGAAGATAATAAAATATTGCGGCTGGCAGCACGATGCACCATTGCGACTATTCAATCGTAAATTGGGTCAATTCAACGATAAACCATTACACGAATCTGTTATCACATCACAGAAAATTGCATTTTTAAAGAATCGCATGTTCCACTATACATACCCTACACTGGAGTCACACTTCAGAAAGATGCAATTCTACGGAGATATTGCTGCTGAACGACTGAATAAAATGGGTAAAAAATGCAGTCCCCCGGGAGCTATATTCAGAGGTCTGATTAAATTTATCAAGATGTACATTCTGCAACTCGGTTTTCTGGATGGAGCAATTGGGTTTCAGCTCTGTAAAAACTCTGCCTGGGGTGTATGGTATAAATACCAGCGATTGCACGTACTGAACAACAGAGAGCAGAATTGAGTAACACTTGATATCAGATAAACAGAGTTGAACGCATGAAGGTATTACATATCGATACGGAAAAGGGTTGGCGAGGTGGCCAGCAACAGGCAGTATATCTCTACCAGGCTATGCGAGATAAATTCTATGATACTCTCTTTATTACATCCTGCAAATCAGATTTGTATCACTATCTTATTGAGAACGATTTACCAGTATATCATATACCCTTCTGGGGTGAGTGGGACTTCCTGCATGGCCTTAAACTTGCCCTGTTGGCCAGAAAGAGAGGTTACAGGATACTACACCTTCATTCGGGACATGCACTCGCCTGGGGGCTCTGGGCAAAAATATTCTCTCCATCATTAAAATTGATTGCTGTTCGCAGGGTTGATTTCTCGATCAGGAAACACTGCTTCTCTTATTTAAAATATAGTAGCTCCTTAGTTGATAGAATAGTCGCAATCTCGGAGAATATTAAACAGGTGTTATTATCCGATGGTATTGGCAGTGACAAAATCGCTACTATACATAGTGGAATTGATCTCGAAAAATTCTCCCGAGCAGATCAACCTGTAGATTTCAGGGAAAGATGGGGTATCCCGAAAGATGCAGTTCTGATCGGAACAGTAGCTGCATTTGTTGGACACAAAGATTATCCAACCCTGCTAAGAGCTGCTGCGCATTTATTAAAAAAAAATGATAAGCTCTACTTTATGGCTGTTGGGGAGGGAAGACTACTTCCTGAGATGAAAGAATTAGCCGACACATTAAAGATTACCGGTAATTTTATCTTCACCGGTTTCCAGAAGGATGTTGGTAAGTTTCTTAAATCATTTGATATCTTCGTGATGCCTTCTAAAGAAGAGGGATTAGGGACATCGGTCCTCGATGCTCAGGCAGTAGGGCTTCCCGTTGTAGCAACCACTGCCGGTGGTTTACCCGAGATGATAGAAAACAGAGTAAATGGCATACTGGTGGAACCTCAGAATCCACTTCAACTCTCTTCTGCTATACTGGACCTGGCTCTTAACCCGTCAGAGCGCCAGAACATGGGCAGGAAGGCAAGAGAGAGCGTAAAGCAATTCTGTATCACCAATACTGTTGCCCAAAACCTCTTATTGTATCAGGAACTAAAAAATGCCAGATTGTAAGAAAATCCTGATTGCTCAAACTGCCTTTATTGGTGATGTTATCCTCGTTACATCTCTTATCCGGGAGACCCAAAAGCTCTTTTCTGATGCGAGGATCGATATTATGGTCATACCCTCGACTGCAACAATTTTGAGCAACAACCCGCATCTACATAAGATTATAATATTCGACAAAAAAAAGAGAAAAATACACTCTTTCCTGAGAACATCAAGAGAGATCAGGGCAGAGCATTATGACCTTGCTTTAATACCACACAGTTCTTTTACTACAGCTTTTTTGGTTTTCCTCTCCGGTGTTAGACGACGTATCGGTTTTGCCGGAAAACTACGCTCACTTTTCATGACAAAAAAAATTCGCCCCGCAAAGCAATGTCACCGAATAGAACGTAACCTCTCTCTGTTGCAACCATTTGGCCTTACGGATGGAGATATTCAGACTGAATTGTATCCATCAGAAAAGGATAGAGAGAAAGCAAATAGTTTAAAGGTATCCAGCGATAAAATACTGATAGCTGTAGCTCCGGGTTCCGTCTGGAAAACCAAATGCTGGCCAGAAGAGTATTACTCGGAACTTATGAGTAATCTAAAAGAGATGGCAGAATTCATCATGATAGGTTCCAAACTGGAAGAGGAACTCTGCAGGAAAGTATTAACTGCTTCCAGTGCAAAAGGGGCAAATTTCGCCGGTAAGACCTCTATTCTGGAATCTGCTGCTCTGATCAATAGAGCTGACCTCTTACTCTGTAACGACAGTGGCGCTATGCATATCGCCAACGCTGTGAAGACCAGGGTTATAGCCTTCTTCGGTCCAACAGTCAGAGATTTCGGTTTTTATCCGTATCGTGAGGAAGACATCGTTTGTGAAGTTGACCTGGATTGCCGTCCCTGCCATCATCATGGACCTATGAGATGTCCACTCGGACATCATAATTGTATGAGAATGATCAAACCGGAGACTATTAAGAACAAAATTCTCACCTTACTTTAGAGTATGGCAAAAAAGATCTGACATCCTGCATATATCAGTTAAAAGATAAAAATTGTTTGCCAATAATAACGAGCACAATTTTATGTCACGAATACTAGGAGGTTGATATGGAAAAGAATGATTTAAGCAACGATCAGCTCAACTTTGAAAATCTACTAAAACAGGGTTTTGCTGTTATAGATAGGCGTTTCATTGAATACGATATATGCCCGAAGAACACAAGCAAATACGTCATTGTAAAAGTTGTTAATAGAGATACCTTCTATCAGGATATGCTGAAACATTATTTCGGAATAGAGATCAAAGAAAAGGATATATACTCACTCTGGAATAATATTCTCGACCATAAGATCTCGATGAGTAAGGTGCTCGGTCGTGACGTTTCCATCAAAGTTGCAGCACTCGATTATTATAATATTTTCGGCATTTAACTCGTTTTGTGCAGTGAATATTAAGCATGGTTGAAAAAACTCTTTTCATCATCAAGCCAGATGCGACCGAGAAGAAGAAGATCGGTGCTATACTAAAAGTACTCGAAGATAATGGTTTCGATATCCTTGCCTTAAAGATGATAGTAATGACACGAGATATAGCAAAAGAATTCTATGTAGAACATCTAGGCAAAGATTATTGTAAAAGACTGATCGATTTCATGACAAGCGGGAAGAGTGTTGCAGCAATATTAGAAAAAGACAATGCTGTTTCCGATCTCCGGAGACTGAATGGTGAAACAGACCCGAGAAAAGCATCACCCGGAACGCTTCGTCAGCTATATGGCGAAAATCTGCCACGCAACGCTGTGCACGCCTCTGATTCACCTGAAAGCGGAGCGAGAGAGATAAGCATACTATTCCCTGAATATCAGGATTCAAGATAACCGAATTACAACGGTATCCTACTCTCTTTAGTTTTACCTGATAATCGAACACAAAAAATACATATAAAGAGGACCTTATGAAGATCTTAACAATCAACTGTGGTAGTTCATCAATCAAATTTAGCTTTATCGATACCGAACGAGAGGTTATGCTAGCTGAAGGTATCGTTGAGAAAATCGGGGAGGATATCGGCCTTTTCTCCTACATCAGTGACAAATATACAAAGAAGAAAAGAGAGATCATAGTAGATAATCATGAGAAAGGAATCCAGCTTATTCTCGATACACTCTTAGACAAGACTCACGGTGTGATAGAAGATGAGAGTGAGATAGATGGGGTTGGTCATCGTCTCGTTCACGGAGGTGAATTCTTCTCTGATTCTGTCATCATAGATAAACAGGTTATCGATGTGATGATCAAATGCTCAGATTTTGCCCCATTACATAATCCGGCCAACATCAAGGGTGTCGAGGCTGTCGGGAAACATCTTCCCAACCTGACACAATGCGGTGTGTTTGATACGGCATTTCATCAAACAATGCCCTCCTGTGCTTATCTCTATCCCCTACCTCTGGAGTTCTACACCGAAAAAAAAATCCGCCGTTACGGCTTTCATGGCACTTCACATAAATATGTTTCTATGAAAGCTGCCGAATATGCAAAGAGAGACATATCTGAGCTGAAGATAATAACCTGCCATATTGGCAATGGAGCATCGATTACTGCGGTTAATAAAGGTAACTCTGTGGATACTTCCATGGGATTTACCCCACTGGAAGGGTTGATGATGGGCACCCGTTGCGGCGATATAGATCCCGCTATCCCGATACTCCTTGTCAGGCAGTTCAATTACTCCATTGATGAGGTTAACACTATAATCAACAAGAAGAGTGGTATGCTCGGTTTATCTCAAATCAGTAATGATATGAGAGAGATCGAAGAGGAAATATTAGAGAAGAAAAATTCCAGAGCGATAGAGGCTTTCCAAGTCTATGCTTACAGGATTAAAAAATATATTGGTTCATATGCTGCTGTAATGAACGGTCTTGATATCCTTGTTTTCACAGGGGGTGTTGGAGAAAATATGCCAATACTGCGTGAAGAGGTATGCAAGGATATGGATTATCTCGGTTTAAAGCTGGATGAAAAGGAAAATAATCAGTTCACCAAAGGTTTTCTTGAATTACAGCAATCAGATTCCAGCGTAGCGGTCTATAAGATACCGACTAATGAGGAGTTGATGATAGCACTGGAAACCGAACTACTGCTCAAGAACAGATAAGACACAATCGGTATTAAATAGCCTGGTTACTTATCATTCAAGATGAATATATATAGTAATCGGGCTATTTTGCTTTCTTCTTCTCCCGCTTCTCCTCATACATCTTCAGATCAGCATATTTCAACAGATGATCGATCTCATCGCCATCATCGGGGTAAATGCTGGAACCCAAACTGAACTCAATCGATATTTCCTGATCATCTATCTGTAATGGTTCGGCTATACCTTTGCGTAAACGTTCACTAATTATCTCAAGTTCTTTCTCTGATTGTATATTGTAAATGGCCAGCATGAATTCATCTCCACCAAACCGAGCTACAAAATCGAGGGGACGAATAAGGCTTTTAAGCTTCCTGGCTACATACCTCAAAACTTCATCACCCTTATAGTGACCAAAAGCATCGTTAACATCCTTGAAATTGTCGAGGTCGAGGAAAAGAATGCCTATTTTATCAGAAGTTCGTTGTGTCGCTGCTATCATCTTCTCGGTAAAATCATAAAAAAGTACCCTGTTGGGTAGTCGTGTGAGGTTATCGTATAAAGCCATCTTCTCCAGATTGATCAATTGCTGTTTGTGATCTGTAATATCGGAGTGGACACCTATGAGCCTGACCGGACTACCGTCTTCATCCCATATAGCATGCCCTCGATAAAGGAACCAGCGATATGTTCCATCTTTGCATTGTAACCTCACATCGGAATTGAACTCTGGTTCAGATTTATTAAGATAATTACTGATAGATTTACGAAATCTTTCTTTATCGGCAGGATGGATGAGGGCAAAGAAAAAGACCAAATCGTCATCAATGACCTCGTTCCCGTATCCTAAAAGCTCTTTCCACTGAGGTGAGATGTATATCTTATCAGTCCTCAGATCCCAGTCCCAGATTCCACCTATTATATACTCCAGGATAACCTTCCAACGCTCTTCCTGTTCTACTAACTCTCGACCCTGTTTCACCACTTTGTTCTTCAGTACATCACGTTCATACCTGAGTTGGTCTTCAGCCTGTTTCAACCTGAGCAGAGCTCTTATCTGGGCTATCAATTCCGAATCTTCGAAAGGTTTATTCAGAAATGCATCTGCACCCATCTCCAGAAACTTGATCTTGAGCTCTTTATGATCGCTCAATCCGGTTACCACAATAATAGGAATATTGGCGTGGACATCGTGGTTCTTTAAAATCCGACAGACTTCACAACCACTCATGTCGGGTAACTTGATATCAAGAATTATCAGATCTGGCTCTTCGCTGGATATCATATCCAGGCCCTGTTTACCGGTATAGGCCTGCAGAACTTCAATACCCGGTTCGTAGGTTGTTATCAATTGACTGATCATTTCTGTCAGACTTTTGTCGTCATCAATAATGATTACTTTTACATCTCTGAACATAAAAACCTCGTATTATCCATTTCAATACCTCTATGTCTATTCTTTCTCGTTTATCACATATCATTTCCAGCTCTTAATTTTTGTCAAGCTTACTTTATAGCGCAACTTAATAATAAGAGAGGGAATTAGGTTGACACCTAATGGGTTACTGATCATTAAGATAAGTTATCAGCGCCTCCAGAGATCGTTCTGCCAATAACTTGTATCTCAATTTCTTATCTTTTATCGGATCACTGAGTGACGGTAGAAGACCGAAATTAGCATTAACTGGTACAAATAAACCACCGGTTCCGCCAGTCAATCTTCGCCATAGTTGGCCCATAATACTTGCTTCTGGGAGATCTGTAAGTCCTTCAGCTATTATCAGTGCAACAAGTAATCCGGATGCTATCGATTCAACATAACCCTCAATTCCTGAAAGTTGCCCTGCGACAAAAATGTTCTTTTTATTCTTTAGAGACAAGTTCTTGTTCAAAACAGCAGGGGCATTCAGGTAAGTATTTCGATGAATAGAACCGTATCTGAGAAACTCTGCTCGTTCCAACCCAGGAATTAGACGAAAAACCTTTCTCTGACTCGATTGAGTCATCATCGTCTGACAACCGACCAGATTGAACGCAGTACTCTCTTTGTTTTCTGCTCTTAACTGTATAGCTGCATAAGGTCTTTTACCGGTTACCGGATTTTCGAGTCCAACTGGTCTCATAACCCCGAACCTTAGAGTATCCTTTCCCCTTCTGGCTAGCTCTTCTATTGGTATGCAGTTCTCATAGAAATTGATCTTCTGATTTCCTGAAAGTTCCTTAAAATACTCTCTCTCAAAAGCCTTGCCGATGTATTTTTCGCTCTCCTGTAATGCCTGAACGAAAACCTCATATTCATCTTTCGAGAAGGGACAGTTAAGATAATCTGCTCCCCCCTTGTCGTACCTCCCTTTTAAATACACTACTTCTCGGTTTATGCTCTCATAGGATACTATGGGAGCTATGGCATCATAGAAATAGAGATTATCTCCATCCAGAAAGTGTTTTAGGCTAACAACCAGATCATCAGATGTTAAGGGGCCGGACGCTACTACTGTCAGTGACTTATCCAAAGTGGTTACTTCCCGGTTATGTAATCTTATATTGGGGTTTTGTTTGATCTTCTCTGTAACTCCCTCTGCAAAAAGATTTCTGTCTACAGCAAGGGCACTGCCAGCAGGTAACCTGGTCTGATCAGCAATCTTAAGGAGTTCGCAATCGAACAGCTTTAACTCCTCTTTCAGTAAACCGGAGGCAGTCGTTATTAGTTCGGATTTCAAGGAATTACTGCAGACCAGCTCAGCCAGTAACGCTGTTTGATGAGCTGGAGTCATCTTTTGGGGTCTCATCTCATAGAGATCGATTTTCCAACCCTTCTTCGCAAGCTGAAGTGCCACCTCACTCCCTGCTAGACCGGCACCTATAATCCTTATCTCTCTGCTATTCATGCATCATATCTGCTTAATCCCGTTCCTGATAGGGTAATGGATCGAGTATACCTGCTTCTCTGAAAGCGTTCAACCGTAACTTACAACTGGCACATCTTCCGCATGCCTGTTCATTATTAAGATAACAGCTCCAACTGTACTGAAAAGGAACTCTTAGTTCCACACCCTTGAGAACTATCTCTCTCTTACTCAGGTGCAACAGAGGAGCTCTGACATCAATAGGATGGAGTCCTTCAGTTCCGGTCTTAATTAGCCTGTTGAATGTTTCTATGAAGATTTCCCGGCAATCCGGATATCCTGAGCTATCCTCTTCAACCGCTCCAATATATATTCTCCCTGCTTTAATCGTCTCAGCCCAGGAAGTAGCAATAGCGAGTAGGTTCGCATTACGGAAGGGAACATAAGTACTCGGTATCTTATCGGGCTCGGTATCATCCAGGATTGTAGAATCATTTTCATCAATCAGGCTAGACTGGGTTATGTCTTTGAAATAGCCTAAATCGATGATTTTATGATCTGTTGGCTGATAATAGGCTACCAGATCTTTAAAGGACTGCAGTTCTCTCTTCTCTGTTCTCTGTCGATATCTTGCGTGCAGGAAAAAAAGATCTACTGATTCTGACTTTGCTAAAGCAGCAGTAACAAGACTGTCCATTCCCCCACTCAGCAGGACTATGGATCTGGCAGAGCTATTGGAAGAAATGTTATTCTCATATAATTTACCTTTCATCTTACTCCTCTAATCAGGATAGCTAAGATTGACCAACAATACTCGTCCCGTTAACGGGTCAACCATTAACTAATTTTGATGCTTCTCTAAGAGAAATCGGATTTACAAACATAGTCTTCTGATTTTTATAGACCACAAATCCGGGAGGACTACCATGTGGTTTTGACACAAATCTTATCTGAGTATAATCGACCGGAACATTTTCGGAGTTTTTAGCCTTGCTGAAATAGGCAGCCAATCTACAACAGAGCAGGATCAAGTCATTGGAGATCTCCAGTTTGTTATAATTTCTAAGTACTATATGTGCTCCTCGAAACACTCGTGAATGGAACCACCAGTCATCAGGACGGGCATTTTTACAAGACAATTCATCATTTTCTTTGTTTGTACGACCAATGAAAATCTCCCAGTTTTCGTCTATCTTTAATCTTTTGAATCTCTCTCTTTTCTGTTTTCTGCCCTTTTTCGAAGGCTCTTCACCTGCACTCATCTCCTTCGTCAGTTCAGTATCAGATAGATTATTCTCCAGGTCAAAAATCTCTCTCTCTAACAGCTCAATCTCTTCTTCTGTCTTAATCATCTGTTTTTTGATGGCCTCCTTCCCACTAATACCTTTCCGATACTTCCTGAAGAGCAGTTTCATGTTTTCTGCCGGATTCAGTTCTTTCTGTAAGGGGATTATAATTTCTTCACCCTCTCCAGCAAAGTAATCGGGAACTGTTATTTCAGTCATTCCCTTTCCGATCTGGTGTAGATTGCTCTTCAACAATTCGGCCATCTTTCGGTAATCTTCTGCCTGTTTGCTCTCTTCGTACTCTTTTTGTAGATTTGCCAGTTTCTTTTCCTTTCTTCTTTTCTGTTTCTGTATCGATCTGAGCATGTTATTCCGAAGCCGTTCCTGCTTCTGTTTTAATAACACTTCATAGAAGAGAAATTCAAAAGAGCGATTCAGATCATTGAATTTATTCTCAGCTATAGCTTGCTCATAGCCCTTACCAGGCTTGAGAAGATCCCCAACTCTTAGAGGATATCGGACCGGTGACAGATATTCTCTCTCCGTCTCATTACGCTTTACTGACATAGGGGGTAACGAATATTCAAAACCAGGCAATATCTGTCTTGAGGAGTTTGCTGATAATGTTACATATCGCCAGCAATCAATAATCAATAGTTTCTCCTTCTTGACTCTAGTCAGAATCAAGTTAACCGTATGAGGTATCAGTTCGAGGATAAGGATATACCTGACCGATTTGTTATATATATCAACCTTCGTCAGAGAGAGGAATATTATGCGATCGTTACGACGAGTATCTATAGTGCACTCTTGAGTATCATCCTCGGAAGCAATAAATACATCCACTATTTTGCCATGACTAAGGTGTTGATTTAGAGTATCTGTCCTGCTATCTTTTTTGAATGATAGTTCTCGAAGTTGCGTGCAAAAGATAAAGGGATTTGTGCTCTCCAGAACGATTTGCAGATAGGTCGACTTATTCCTGAAATAGATGGCAAATGAATTCTCGAATCTCTTGATGTCGGATACTACAAAACCTTGCAGATTTTTGCCCTCTCTGTTAACCCATTCTCTTAAAAATCTGTAATCCATACGGCAACCAATCTATAACTTTGGTGATATTGTATTCCGGGGATTGGGATCAGAGATCTATCACAGCTGTTCCAGAATCATCTGGGCCTGATTACCCCAATCGCTATCCGCACCATATTTCGTGATTATATTTCCCAGTATATTTCTGGCATTATCTATCCTACCCTGTCTAACATAAGATTCTGCCAGCTTTAACTCTGAAATGGCGTTCCAATGAGGATATTCCGGGTAAAAATAACCAACTTTGAGGTATTCTGTAGCTGCGTTATCATAATGACCCATACTGAAATAAGACTCTCCAATCCAGTATTGAGCCTCTGCTCTCATCTCTCTATCATTCAGTGAAGGGATGGCTTTATTGAATGAGTTGATTGCATCACTGTACTTTCTATCTCTGTACTGGCAATAGGCAATGTTAAAAATCGTCTCTCCTGCAAGTCCCTCGTCTCCCCATCTTTCGAGTATCATCTCGTATGCTTCGATAGCTTTCTGCCACTCTTCGATAGTTTTACATACGATAGCAAAATTCTTGGCTGCATCAAAGGCCAGGCTACCGGTTAAATCATACTCAATCACAGTGTAATAATGTTCGAGAGCTTGCTGATACTGTTCCTGAGAGAAATTGATTGTTCCAAGCTTCAGATGTGCCTGATTCAGTAAATGCCTGTCATTCGACTGTAGCACACTCTGGAAATCAGCTTTAGCTTCATTCACTTTCTTATTCTCAAGATGGTTTAACCCTCTCCAGAAGTAGGCTTCTGTTCGCAGAGACTGGGGTAGATTCCTGTTATTGATAATATCGGTAAATCCTCTCTCTGCTCGACCCCTATTGACATTCATCTGATATATCGATTCGTTTAACTCGATTGCAGCCTGAGCAGAACTATCTGCTCGAAGTATATTCTGAAAACGTTCTTTGACACTGTCAGCCCGGGGTCTATTCTGGGTACGATAATAGGCAATCGTTACATTTTTGGCTAACTCAGCTAAATCAAGATAGTCGTATTTTTCTGAATCTATCTGAGCATCGAGTTCATTTAAAACTATCTCGTAATGAGTTAAGGCTTCACGCCAGTTCTCTTTATGAAATGATATATGCCCTAATCTTGCTCTTGCCAGTAGCCGATCCTGTGTGCGCGCAATTTCTTCCAATAAACGTGAATAAGTCAATTCAGCCATGATATAATCGTCTGTCTGATAGTGAAGATTAGCCAGTCTAAATAATACCTGGTTATCTTTATCTGTGATGGACATGAGCGATTCTTTGGCTCTGTTTTTATCGTTTATCATCAGATAATCATCTGACAACTGCAGATAGTAGTTTCTGTCCCGTTCAGTTTCCGGATATAAAACCATAAATGTTATGACATCGTGGTAATTATTTTGAACCCTATGATGGTCGGCTAACAGCTTAACCGCTTCTCCCTGACTGGGATATCCTTTCGCATTTCTGACCAGAAATTCGAGTGTGTTCAATCCCTTTGCTGTTTCTTCAGTTTCCATAAGAGCTACAGAATAGCGATAGAGCTCCTCCGGCCTATTAATAGTCAATCCTGTATCTAATCTGTCGAAATAGGCTATCACACGATCATATTGCTCATTCACAAAATAGTGGTTACCCATTTTTATAAGAGCATTTTCGTATTGTAATAGAGGTATTTCACTATCCTTAATCACTTTGCTTAGATGATCATCGGCATTATCATACTGTCCATCAATCAGATACTGATAACCAACCAGAAAGTTGAATCTATTTACAGCCGGAGATTGGGGATTATCAGACAGAAACTTTACTGTTTTATCCAGCTCTGCTGGTGGAAGTGTGAACCCTTTGACAATATAGTCTCTCTCGATCTCGAGTTCAGTAATATATTCAGGATGAGAAGCATTATCGAGTCTACTGATCTGTCTGTTGATCTCATCGAGATATTGACGTCTTTCTCCTCCTCTCTTTTCCAATTCAGCTCTGGATAAGACCCTGAGATATGCTTTCCCCTTTATGTATATGCCGAATGGGCTGTCATCATTCTCCAATAAGGCAATTACCCCGTTTACATCTTTCATATCCTGGAGCATAGTTTGAACCAGTTGTTCTCGTAGTCTGTCAGTATCACTGCTGTTAAGATAATCATACAATGAGGCAATAAGATTTTGTGAAATCCGCTCATGATCGATATTCTTATGCTGACTGATGATCTCTATACGGGTTAATATATCTTCTTTATCAATCTCATTATCGATTAACTCGACATTTATCTGTCTGAGAGCAGTTAGTGCTGCCGGGTAATCTTCCAATGTTTCATAAGAGAGTGCAGACCTGTAAAGTGCTTTCCAGTATAGATCGCTCATCAAACCGGTATTGATTACTACCTGGTTGTAGTAGTTGATTGCCAGAGAATACATCTGCAACTTCTCAAAATAGATATTCCCTATCCTCATCAACATCTCATCGCTGGCTGCTTGCAGGGGATAAGTGTTCATTAGAAAACGGTAATCATTGATAGCAGATATTAAATCTCCAGAATGCTCTTTCATTCTCGCCTGCCAGTACAAAACACCGTAATTATGTTCATCTTCTGTAACGTGACCGGAAATATCGTGGATCAGTGCTTCAGCCTCTTCATAATGATTCAGATGAAAAAAGGCTTCGGCTACTTTAAGCAGATAATCGAAGAAGAAGGGAGTGCCTTCAATATCCCTTAAATCTATAGTCTGAATTGAAGAAACAATCGGCGGATAGTTATTCAGTTCCAGCATAGAGAGAGAGTAGAGATTTAAATAACCAGCAAGATGTTCTGAACGATCGAATTTCTCTATCAGTGTTTGTAAAGTCTGTGCAGCTTTTGTGTATTGCTCAGTCGCCAGATAGAGTTCGGCAATTTCTCCCAGAATTCGTTCTTCATATTGCCGGGGCATTGTCTGACTGATCTGGGAGGTATAATGGTTTAAGGCTGGCTGAATGCCCTGTTCGTCCCTGATTATCTCACCCTGTTTAATAATGGCTTGCCAGCGGGCATCCGATTGTGGATAATCACGAATGATCATATTAAAGGTATTCTCGGCATCATTCCATCTACCTGTACGAAGATAGGCAATAGCCATCAAATAGAGAATTTCGGGCGTCCTGTGATCTGTCGGATAGTCACGAGTAAAAAGCTGACCAGAGGTTAAAACCTGATTATATGCTGATACCTGCTCATAACATTCTACGAGATAGTAGATTGCATCTGGTCGGTGCAGAGAATCAGGAAAGCTCTCGATAAATTCGTTGAAGAGATCTATTGACTGAGTATACTTTCTCTGCTGATAAACACTCAAGGCTAAGTTGTAGAGTGTTTCTTCTCTGAAACGGCTGTCCGGATATCTATCATTAAGCCTGCGATAATAATCTTCGGCATCAGTGTAATTTCCCTGGATCCGATGTATCTCTCCGAGTAAAAAGAGTGATTCCTCCCCTTCAGATGACTGTGGTGCTGTGTTGACTATCCTCTCGAAAACGAGAACAGCTTCGCGGTAGAAACCGTCACGATACATTCTTTTGCCGAATTCAAAACTCTCCTGCTGGCTGGCCAGCAACAACCCGAAAGAAACTACGATTATGGTTATCAGTATCAGTTTTTTAGACATAACTCCCTCAAATCTTATATTGAGCCGTTCTCAGCAAAGATGACTTCGATCTTTATTCTCTCGGGATCCTCAAAAAAAAGAGCATAACTATCCTCTCCTGCAGCATGGGGATGCCTATCTTCATAAAGAATCTTTATCTCACGGCTCTTTAGTTCAGCTGTTAATCTATCAATATCTTCCTTACTGTCTGAATAAAAAGCAAGATGGTTAAGGCCGGTATGGCAACGATTGAATGGTCTATCAAGATACTTCTCTCTTGTTTGAACTAAGACAATATAGGTTCCATTCTTGATCCAGCTCTTACCTCTATCCCACTTTTGATAGGATCTGTAGCCCAGATATTTTAGAAACCAATCCCAGAACTCTTCAGATCTGGTCAGATTACTTACGTATATCTCGATATGAGATAACTGCCCTCTAAAGATTTCTGACAAATCAATATTCCATCAAGCCAGATAACTCTGACTCATCAAACCAGGTAACTGTCCCCTGAATTCTATCCGCTTCCGTTTCTAAAAGTTCTTTATGATACATCTCTTCTTTTACGAGATTCAGAAAAAACTCTTTCAACTCATCGTCTTTACAACCTTCGGCCATATACTCATACTGATCAGCCATAGCCAGTTCTCGATCCATAGCATATTCTAATATAGATTTGGGATCGGACAGATTACGTCTAATGTCAATTTTGGGCTGCATATTCGTGTCAAAAGAGACAGTGGTTACATCGTATTCCTTTTTGTATGCTTCTATCAATTTCTCTTCATGGATTTTTTCAAGCGATTCGAGAAGATGGAAGGTCTTCTTTGATTCCTCATCTGCAAAGCAGTTGGACAGAACCTTATATAGATTCTTAGATTTTATTTCATTCTCTATCGCTAATGTATAAGCCTCTTTACGGTTCATTGCTTACTCCTTTTGTTCTTCAATTTCCGTAACAGATAAAACGATTATGAAATCGGCAATATTACTATAATCTTTCTGAAATCTGAAACGACTATCGGCATCTGATAGATAAGGGCTGATTGTACCGATCTTTAAGTCAGGATTACGCTCTTTGATTTTTGTTACCATTCCGAGACGTCCTCTACTGTGAAAGTCTCCTGTGAAATGTATTACTCTGGTTTCTGGAACACGCTGTTTGAAATTGACTATACTCTCGGCCATCGTGTCGTCTTTCAAAGACTGTGCTGCGTAAAGATTATTAAGCCGGTCTTCTAACTCATCCCTGTTCCCAATGTCCATATGTGATAGAGTTTTCATTGTATCGAAGAATTTCTCTTTATAGCTGTCTTCTGTTATGATTACCTCTTCGGCAAGATAGACTCTCTCTGTATCAGGAATCTCAGTTAGAACTTTCAAACCGTATCTGTTAACATCAGCAGCATAGCGGCGGGGTACATTTGCAGCTATGACAGGGATTCTCTCCTCTCTAGCAAATTCAATAATATCTCTGTAATCGGTTTGATAGTTGGGCCAGGCTCTTGACATTTCGATGAATTCTTCCTCCTCTATCGCACCTTCAAGATATTGATCGATAAATATCTGAGTATCCCGCTCGAACATCTCCATAGAAATAGTCAGATCACTTACATTTCTCAGTAAAAGTGGTAAGAGTTCCGCCTGGAGGCGATGAATTACATCATTATCGTGATATTCACCGAAAATGATGATATCATACTCTGCTAATTGGCTAGCCATTCTGTTGAGTGAGATCTTCTTCCCTGCTGATGTATCATAGATAGAATATTCTTTGACTCCTGTCATGCAGGATAAAATCAAGAGGTTGAGTATCAACAAACTCACGGTCAGAAGAATTATCTTTTCTCTCATATATGTATCTCCTCAGAATTTGAGTTGTAAATAAATATCAGCAAACTAATCAGTCAATAAAAACCTTGCTTTCTGGATAGTATAACTAAAAATGTCCTCAAAAAATGTAAGGAGTGTAAAATGCCATTTAACTTAAGGAATCGTAATCTTCTAACGCTACTGGATTTCACACCTCGTGAGATTATGTATATGCTGGAGTTATCATCCGATTTAAAGAAAGCCAAACAAACCGGAACCGAAAAACAACTTCTCAGGGGAAAAAACATTGCACTAATCTTCGAAAAGGCATCTACTAGAACAAGATGTGCTTTTGAAGTTGCCGCCTATGATCAGGGAGCTCATGTTACTTATCTTGGCCCAAGTGGAAGTCAGATAGGTAACAAAGAAACAATGAAAGATACAGCTCGAGTTCTGGGAAGATTCTATGATGCTATTGAGTATCGTGGTTTTGGGCAGGAAAAGGTTAAGGAACTGGCTGATTATTCTGGTGTACCTGTCTGGAACGGCCTGACCGATGAATATCATCCAACTCAGGTATTGGCAGACTTCTTAACTATACAAGAGCATATCAAAAAACCATTTAATGAAGTGGTTTTAGTATATGTAGGTGATGGAAGAAATAACATGGCCAATTCTCTGATGATAGGTTCTGCCAAACTTGGTGTCGATTTTCGTCTACTGGCTCCTTCTTCAGTACAACCAGATAAAGCTTTAGTAAAAAAATGTCAAGCCATAGCAAAAGAGACGGGTGCAAAAATTACTATAACAGACGACATAGCTAAGGGTGTTAAGAATGCAGATGCTATATATACTGATGTCTGGGTTTCAATGGGAGAGCCGGATGAAGTGTGGGAGAAGAGAATTGCTCTTTTAAAACCATATCAGGTTGACAGAGCCATGATGAAAAAAACAGGCAAAAAAGAGACAATTTTTCTCCATTGTCTTCCTTCATTCCATAATGAAGATACGAATGTCGGGAAACAGATCTCTCAAAAATTCGGTATTCCTGAGATGGAAGTTACAGATGAAGTCTTCGAAAGCCCACAATCTGTTGTCTTCGACCAGGCAGAGAACCGTATGCATACCATCAAAGCCGTTATGGTAGCTACGTTAGGAAAATAATCAATTGTGGGGCAATTTCAGTAATACCGGAATTGCCCCTTCTTGTCTCTATTCTCTGAAGACAGATGAAACTTAAGATCACTCTCTTAACACTTGTTCTCCTCAGTTTAAATCAACTATCAGCAAAGGTTTTTACAGTAAACCAGGAGAAAGCTCTTCTTAATATTCTCCTCGGCACTACACTCGACCTGGCCAATAACACATACAACAAAAAAAATGTAGATGAACTAACATCAGAGGACATAGCTGCCACACATCGTAAAGATGTAAATTTCCTCGATCGTTGGGCAATAAAGGGCTATGATAAAGATATCGCTGATGCTAGCAGCTATCTCGTTATCCTCTCTCTCGGAACCTCTAGTCTTTCCATCTGGGATGATCCCTATACATGGGATAACATTATTGTCATGAGTGAAATACTAATCGTCCAGTCAGCGATAAGCCAGTGGACTAAAAGCCTTACCTTAAGAAACAGACCATATGTATATGATGAACAGACTGACCTCAAGGAAAAAACGGATAAAAAAAGCAGATTCTCATTTTATTCGCGTCACACCTCAACAGCTTTTGCCATAGCTGTATATAATCACTACTATCAACACCATACAACAAACAGCTGGCCAACGATTGCATTATCTTACGGCTTGGCCTCAGCTATAGGAGTCAGCAGGGTTCTTGCCGGAACACATTTCCCTACTGATGTACTGGTAGGAGCATTAGTCGGAAGTACCAGCAGTTATCTGATATGCAAGTCTCACCGTTCAAACATTACAAGCTCAATATTTATCGGTTATAACACAATCAACCTTCAAATCAGCTTCTGATAGAAGAGTGATTAATCTCACCACTATTTAAAAATCAGGGAGTTTCGATCACTCTGTCAACTACGTACAAATCTTATCTGGAAAGAATACGCAGGTAACTGCCTCGTTGTGGGAACTCGCCACTGCCTCATTATCTCTATTGCTCTTATCTTGAAGCTCTCGGTAAAGAAACTACCAGCCCGTTCTTCCAGATTTACCGCCTCAACCCGTCCGTCCTCACGGAAGTAGAGTGTTATCTGTATCGACCCGTAGATATTTCGCAGCTGAGACTCCTGAGCAAAGAGATCGTGTAACTGGCCAAAATTGGGTTCTATGTATTGCCTTATATTCATGGCTGCGTTTCTATCTGCTGGCTCAGCGCTTTCAATCTCTGATTCATCCACTATCTCTATTCCTGATGAGAGAGCTCTCTGCCTGGCTCTAGCCAGAGATGCCAGTTGCTCTTCTGTAGAGATATGAGAATAAGCGATCCCTTCTGATGATCCTCTAATTGCATCAGGATCGATATCTCTCAAACCCATTCTTCTTGCTGCATCAATATCACCACTGAAGAGATCTCCTGGTGGTCCTGATCTCTGAACAATCGCTCCAGCATCAAAGGATGTGCCTGCCCTGCCAGGTGTTGCAGTCCCTGCACCCCCAGGTCCTTCACCACTGCCTGCTCCCCCTTCACCTGCGATGATCTGTTCACTATAGGTTAAAGTAGTTCGTCCACCTTGTAAATCTACCATTGGCCCTGAAACATCCTGCGGGTTAAAGCCGAGGATACCAGCTGCACCGGTCAATCCTTCTACACCTTCTGGTACCTCATCGGGCTCATCGGTGATATACTCTTCAAATACCAATTGCTCCTCTTCGGGAATAGTCACTGGATCAATCTGAACTCTCTGAGACAGGCTTCTCTCATACATTGGTGGAGTATAGTATCTTTCAAAGAAAAAAGCCCCGATAATAGTCAATAATAAAGCAATTATCAGCAGGTTACGACTCAGTTTTTGCTGAGAAGATAATGGAGGTCGACGATAATATTGTTGTATTAACTTCTTCTCTTCATTAGTTAATACTCTTTTTTCTGGTGTAACAAACTCATAGGCAATGCACCAGTAGCGTGCGCATGTCACATAGCCGGTAGAATCCATATCCATTATCAGCTCATTGTTCTTCAGTAATTTCCGGTCACGAAGTGCTTCTTCGGTAAGAAGTTGATCCCCCTTTTTTACCGTAACCTGCATCCTTTTATTCAGAACAAGCCGAAAGCTGTCTTTCGCCTTCTTAATTAACAGGTGTCTTTTGGGGAAAGATTTATCGAGAATCTGCCATTGAATATTTTTATCACTACCTACAATAAACTTGTTTTCTATGTCTCTCTCTTCTTTGGCAGTATCAAGATTCTTACCTTTGTAATAAAATCTCAAGTTGAGCACCTTATCTGATATCATTAAGCCCCCTTTAACTAAGACTCATACAGTACTTGCGGGTCATCCCCTTTGATGGTGGCAAAGTATATACTGGTGAATCCGGAAGTAGCACCCAGAGCTACAATATCGGTAATATAACGACACATAATGCTTGTATCTGCCTGGATGAGCAGCAACGGAGTGAGTTCGGGATTCTGCGTTACTATCTGTTTAGATTGTTCATTCATGAATGATAAGAGTTGGCTACGAACCTCCTGGTCAGTCATAAACTCCTCGGGTGTCCCAACATAAAGGTTATCAGAGCCAACAAGTATCTGATTCGGGAAAACCTTTAATACGACTGACATCCCGCTACGTTCTAGCTCTTCTGTTATTATTGTGGTAGGTAGTGTCATGTTTTCCGGTAGGGTCAATCTCTGGGCATCAATTGAGACGTTTTTCAGAAGAAACACTAGAAGGATAGTCAGAATATCGACCAGAGAGGTGATATTAAGACTTTTAACCTTATCAATCTTACCTCTTGCTTTTCTGGGACCTTCTCCATAAGTTCTATTGACTTTATTTGAGATTCTTTTCATCATTTTCTCCCGGGATTAGAGTTCTCCAACCCGAATCCTTTCATATTTAACATCAGGAAAACCTCGTATCTTTGACATATCAATAGCTCTGATCAACGTTCCATAAAGCACGTCCGGATATGGTGTAATCCTGATCTCTGAAATCTCTGTATTTCTCGTTTTTATTTCAGCCAGGATATTATCAAGCATGGCATAATTATACACTACAGTCCCATCTTCGCTGACTCTGGCTGGTATGATTATCGGGTCAGTAACGCCCTCCTCCCGGATCTCAAATCTGTCCGAATAGAGTATCAGCCTGATCTCTTTTGACCTGGATTCTGCCTGCCCACTACTTTCTCCCTCACCAGAACCACCAGTTCCACTTGCTGACAGATCAAGAGAGAGAAATGCCATATGGACAGTTACCGTTATGGTAAGCAATAATGGTATAATAATAATAAAAAGATTCATCATCGGAATGAGATTAAGATCCTGCATTCCTGCACTTTTTTGAATCCTTCTTTTTGACGCTCCAGAGGCCATTATATCATTCCTCAATGGTATTACTGATCTGGTTAATCATTTTGACGCTATATTCGTCTATCTCGTTGATTATCTTTTCAGCTCGAGAAGATAAAAACCCTTTTATGAACATTGTAGGTATTGCCACACTTAAACCCAGTGCCGTAGTCCCCATTGCCTGTTGAATACCCAGGGTTAGTATTCTTTGTTGATCTACTGGCAGGGCAACAGCCAAACCTTTGAATGCTACCATCAAACCCCATATCGTCCCTAATAAACCTAACAGAGTCGCTACTTGTGCTATAATATCAAACCAGAACAATCCACCATCGATTTTGTGTATCGTCTGCAAGCCCGCTTCATCAAAGGCATTTTGCAGTGTATTTTTCAGATCTCTCCCTTTAACACCGGTTTTAAGTGATTCATTAAAGACAGACAACCCACTCCAGAAGATGAATCCAAGTGTAGACTTTTTAAAATGGCTGCTTACCTTTATGGCCTCATCAAAACTTCTGTTTTTGATGTATCCTTTTAATTTGAGATAGAAAGCTTTGGCATCCAGTTTCTCTCTTACTGCCAGTTGAATGAATCTTACTACACCGAGAGCAATGGCACAGAGAAAGAGAAGGGCAATAAGATGAGAGAACCAGCCACCGTTTTTATATATCTCTGCTACGCTAATACCTACATCAGAATTCTGAGCAAAGAGTGATACACCTGTAACAGCCACACTCACCGTCAATACAATCTTCTTCATATTATAGCTCCTTGATATGTTTTGCTAATATAGTTCCTTGTTTGATTCGATTAAAACACGCCTGAGATAATTCAATGTAAAATCTAGTTCCTCTGTCCTTGTCCTCGGTTGGACAGAGGATTCTGGGACCCTAATGAATACCTCCGCATCTATTATCTCTTCTTCTACATATATACTGTCTGGTTTCAACCGTTCAGTATCAATCTGTAAAACAGAATCCAGACAATAAAGATAACCAGGTAGAATGAACAGAAAAATTGCTATAAAAGAGAGGAAACAGATAATTTTTTTATGCATAGTATAACCTCACACTTAATGATTACTGATTATGAGATCCAGGTCAAAGATAATAGCCTGATTATCGCTAGAAGAATTCGAACTGATAATGATTATGTTATCTCCATGAGCAAAGATATCGGGCTGAATATTGAGTGAACGAACGTAGTATGTTTCTTCTCCACTGCTTCTAGCATCTGTATCCGATACTATTGAATGGCCATTCAGCCATATGGTTCCTCTCCCGTAAGAAGCGAAGTTCAGCCTGGCATCAAGTACCACACCCTCCACATCAAATTTCTTAAGGAAAACCGCTGCCGTATCTCCCTGATGAGTATCAGCGGTGAGTGATTCTGATCCTATATCTTCTATCTCTGAAACTTTCATCCAGATAGGTTCTGCTCTGGTGCTACTCATTCCTATAATTCGCTTCAGTTCAACTCCGTCAGTAGCAAATGTAACATTTGTCCAGTCAGCTCTCTGGTAATCAGAAATCAATTCTACTATATCTGTTGTTTCTTCCGAACTGGTTGCTAACCAATCTGTATCTGAATAAACAGAGATTTGCTGGGGCAGCAGTCCCCATTCCTCTAACCTGGTCTTAGCCAACTCGGTATATTGGTCATCATGGTCAAGCCTGTATGCAAAATTCATTACCAGTAGATTATACCAATCAGCACTCTCGGCTATCAGGTAATCGAGGTATGGTTCTTTATAACTCTCGTTGATAAAAGTGACGATGTTGTAATACTCATCCTCATCGGCTTTTCGAAGCTCAATTAACTGGTTTGATATTTCTACGAATCTTTCAAGCTGAATATCCATTACATAAGCTGTATAATCAAATGACTTTGCTATTATGTAAACTGCCCTTGTATTTAACCCAATATCAATACTCTCATCGTAATTCTTGATCTGTCCAATCAGATCGACGATCGTATCACGATATCCATTAACCCTTTCGACAATCTTCTGGAGACGATTATCCCCAGCAGCCAGATTCTCCTGCCATCGAGTGAGGTTGTTAACCCTGATTAGATCACCTGGATCGGCATTGATATATTCAGTTTCAACCTTATTCAGGGTGTTCTGCAAATCAGCTAAAAGTCTTCTTTGTGTTAGGATACGATTGGTTGCGAATTCGTAATCAGCAAAATCTAGATAGAACTCCTCGAGGGGAAGTGTAAGATTATCCTGTTGTAATTCTCTGTCCAACTTTTTGAATTCATCTATCTCTCTGAACATCTCATCATATTGCTCATTAAGAAAGAGTTCTGTTATCAGTTCATACTGTTCAAAAATCCTTTTCCTGGCAATATTCTCATAGAGATCTGACTCTGGATCACGAAGGTAGATAATTCTTGCCAAATGCTCGAAATCGTCATCTCTTCCCATTTCAGCGTATTGGTATGCTACCAGTTCAAGAACACCGGTGGTTCTGTGGTCCTGAGGATACTTCTCTGTGAACTCCAGCATTTGAGCTATCAGGTATTCTTTATCGGGATGATCCTGGTATAACTCCAGAGCATCGAAAAGAATATCGTTACTATCATCATCACCATAGTCGATACTACCGGAGACTGCATCTTCGTGTAATTCAAGTAACATATCGCCAGCCAGAATTTTTGTTTCCGAATTACTGGCATAGGCATCGATTATGTCATACCTGGTAAGATAAGCTTGGTTCGACTCCGGATACTTATCTATGAATTCTTCTTTCAGTTTTAGATTCATATTCTGATCGTTCATCAGACTATCAGCAATATCCCAAGCAGTAAAATAGAGATAATAAGCCTGTTGAGGTTCTGACCTGTAATCAGAAAGCTCGATTAGAAGTTCAATGGCTGACTGATACTCTTCAGCTTTAATATAGGAATCGATAGCTTCTCTGGTGAATCCCACAAACCTATCAAGATCGGAAGTCCGGTATTCATCGGCTAGCCGGATGTATTCTTCAGCTCCCTTTACATAGAGACTATCAGCTATAAAATTCTGCGCCTGGACTTGTATTTGAGCCCGATAGTGGTTTTTAATATTCTCCCTGTCTTCTTCGTTGATAGCATATTCTGATGCTTCTCGATAATATTTTTCTGAGAGTTCATAATTAGCAATTGCTTCGTTTGTTCCAGCAAGATTGATCAAGACAGTTCTTTTCAGGTCATCGGAGATGCTGTATTGCAGAATCTGTAAGAGTTCATTCTCCGCATCGCCGTGCATACCCCTCTGGCTAAAGATCTGGCTCCGCTTATATAGGGCTCTAACTACATCTTCATCATACTCATCAATAGTATCTTCTTCAGATAAATCTTCTTCAGTTCTGAATGCTAACAGTTGAAGGAAATCTTCACTGTTGGTTAGAAACATTGTCTCTAACTCATCTCTGGTTATTACAACACCTGTCTCATCATCCCTGTAAGGTTCCTGTTCAATATCCCCGTACAACATATCAAACAGTGACTCTACTATCAGAAATCTTCTGACTTCATAATCAAAATACTCTTCATTGTCGGGATAGAGTTCATTATATGCAATGATCCGTTCAAATGACTTTAGATAATAATAGGGATCTTCTCTAAGTTCAGCTATCTCAAGAATAGCATCGACAATGTATTTGCTCTTGGATCTGATCCAGATCTGTCCTCTTTCATCCCGAAATTCTGGGAACTCTTCGTATGAGGTCACTAGATCGTAATAAGCCTGAAAGCTCGAGTCGCTCTTCTCGTTTACAAACCTGTTAAGGTATCGCGGTTCAAGGAATTCATACGCTGATCGGATAACTTCCAGTTGTTCCGTGATATCATTGTCTTTGTTGTGTTGATACCAGGATGAATTGAAATTGAACAGTTCAATTATTCTTTCATTTTGTTCTATGACTCTCTCTCTCATCTCGTTCTGGTCAACTATCATATAGGAATATCTCTGATAGAGGGTTGCTACCGAATCTACATAATGAGGGTTATCGATGTAATGAGGAAACATATCGATAAAACCGTTGTAGTAATCAATTGCATGAAAAGGAGCATTCATCTCGAGTTTAAGCTGAATAGTCCTTTTCAGTATCTGTTGTTGATGCTCTTTACTATCAACTAATCCCGGTAAACGATCTCTGGCAAAATGAATAGAACTGGATGATGATATATAATCTGATCCGTCCATTCTTTCCAGACTGAATGCGATATTATCTATCGCATCCATTTCGAAGTAAGAACTCAAGACTTCATCACCAGTAACAATATTCAATATCTTGGCGAAGTCAGCTATCGCTTCAGGAAAGCTGTTTGTGCTGAAATTAGCCCATCCTCTATAATATAGACCCAGGGCATGATATTCGTCATCCTCTCGCTCAGCGATAAGGTTTAGCAATCTACGAGCTTGCTGATAATATAGCACAGGTTCATCTGCATCGAGTCCAATTTCGTAATAAAGTACTGATAGGCGGTATAAGCTCTCTGAATAGTAATGCGAATCAGGTATCTCTGTTAAGATCTTTCGGTAAGCATAAATAGCTTCACTCAATGATTCTTCGGTTAACTTGTAACCCTCATCCCACTGAATAACAGGTTTGCTATCTCCTGCATCGATCATGCTTTGTATATATTCAGATCTTTTCTCGTCTCTTAATCTCTTATGAAGATCAAAAGAGTAGTAACCTATATTGTATAGTATTACATCCTGCATAGGATGTTCAGGATTAATCTCCAATACTTTTCTGTAGTATCTGAGAGTTCTCTCAGGTTCCGTAACATAGAGTTCCGCACTTAATTCAGCCAATCTGAAATAGAGCTCGTCCAGCTCATGATAGTCGGGATTCTGGTCAATGAAAGCATTGATCGATTCATAGAGTTGTAGCTTATATGCACGATTCTCTTCATATAAATCTGATAGAACTCTGTTTCCTTCAATGGAGTATACCAGGCCAGAAAGAAAAACGATGAATAATATTATTATCAGAATCAGCCAATCTCTGCCTATCATCTTTCCCTCTCTTGGGTTGCACTCTGATTCAATTTTTCCAGATTTGACCTGTATTCCTGATCTCTCCGTATACTTTCCTGGAAGAGAACATCAAGAAGAGCGTAGTCATACTTCTTGCTGATCTGATTCAACTCCTCAGCTGTTTTACTGATCACAAAAATACTGTAATCATAAGAAAAATCACTGATATCAAGTGAATTGATATTATTATTAATCAACCGCTCGGCAACTTTTTGATGATAACTCCGCTCTACCAGTTCTCTTATGGCCGATAAACCTCGCCTCAATCCCAGTAAAGATAAATTCTCTTCCTCAATCTGAGAGATCAATTTATTGTCAAAATCCATACTACCAAAAACTATCTCACTCTCTTGATTTAACAGATCCAGAATATTATGAAGTTTACTGATCTCATCATGATTCAGAGCTGCTCCGAAATCTTCTCTGATATTCTCATACATTACGATCTTATCAGCCAATTCTCTTGCCAACATATAACTTTCCAGCAGCATTTGATTCATCTCTGTCAAATAGATATATCTGGAGTGAAACTGCAATGGCTGCAGGGGATTATCATCTATTCTAGTTACATCTTTTGTCAGATTAACCAGAAACTTAGTCGTTAAGAGATTCTTCCTGAGATGATCGATCTCAGTTATCTGACTCTCTATCTGGTTGACCTGTTCCGTATTGGGAAGAGACTTGATCTTCTCGGCAACATCATTGAGCTCAATTATGAGATTTAGAAAACTGACATATTCTGCCATAACCAAGTGATTGTAAGTATGTTCTACCCCTGAAAGGCTAGACTTTTCAAAATCTCGATCACGTTCTGTAATCATCCAGTATTTTTCAGATAATCTGTTAAATTCTTTCCGTTTGTTATTGTCTCCAGTGATTACATACTGCCAGGCTGCTTCCCGCATATCTCGCAACAAGTTCACTTCTATGTGCAGCATATTATTGAAAGCCCGGTTGGTCTGTAAAACGTCGTTAATGAGATCTGTTGACCTTTTATAACTGGAGGTATGAACCATAATACCGGCAATCATAATAACAGCCTCATCATAGATTGAACTCTTCTCAGGCATATTAATTATATGATTGAGATAATAGAGTGCTTTTTTGTAATTCCCTGAAGCTCTCTCAATAAGTGCAATTTCAAAGGCAAGTTCGTCGGTTAACTGACCGCTGTTGAAATCTATGAGACTGTTATAATACCTCAGAGAATTTCGGAAATCTTCATTCTCACCAAAAATTCTTGCCAGGCTGAGGAGTAGAAAATCATAATACTGCTCGGAAGGTTCATACTTGTGAGTCAGTTGTTCCAAATGCTGGATAGCCCTGTCTGAATGAAAGATAGCATATTGTATTAAACCGAGCATGATCTCGGATCGAAATCGATACTCTCTGTATCTGATCAACTCTGAAAATATGGCCTCTGCCTTAACATACTCTTTTAAATTGAAATGGGCATGGGCAGTGAAATATCTGCTCCTGTTGTCAGAAAGATATGAAAACCTGTCTGTCAACTCCAGTAATTCTCGATTGCGGTTATCAAATATCAGGATTGTTTGTAAGAGAGAAAGTGCAGGTCGTAATTTCACTGATTCGGGACTTACATTGATCAGGTTTAGGAGTCTCTCTTCTGCCTGATCGATCTCCCTGTTATAGTAAAGATATAATGCATCATAGAACAGGTATCTATCCTCGACCAGATCGATGTCTCTGAAAATATGGATCATCTCTTGATGTTTTGACCTGATTCGCCAATCATCACCAGTTTTAAAACTATCCTCAAGTTCCCGGGACACAGCAGAGAATAAAGAAATGATCAGATCATTCTCCCCGTTATCTTCATAACTCCTGACACGATCTCTCTGATAGATAATGCTATTCAGATGATCGAGTTCTGATTCGATTCCTGCCAGTAAACTCTTCTCTCTGCTGATTCTGGCTTCTATATCACTTGTATGTACCAGAGCTTGAACAACTGAAACTCCTGCAACGAGGATCAGGCATAAGACTCCAATCTTCTTCATATATAATGTCCTGTTTGTTTACGGTTGAAAGTTAATTATAAATGACATACAGGAGCACTATTCTCTGTAATACAGTAATCTGCGAATCTCTTCCAACTCCTCTTCTGCTTTCTCCCGCTGCCTCCTGATCCGTTGTAATTCATCTAATGAAGTTCCCTCTCTTACCTCCAACAATTGCCTGTCGAAGGTCTGAATAGGAGAGAAACCCTGCCTTTCTTCTGGTGCTACCAACTGATCAAATACATAAGAGAAGGTGAGTCCTATCTTCGGATCGCGTCTGTTCCACTCCTCTATTCGATACAATTCCAATCTGGAAGCAAAGTTCCTGTATCTGTATTCCAGTCCGGTATTTAAATTGTGTCCGTCAATCTCGGTAATAATAGCAAAATTGCGTGCTGGTTCAATTTGAACAGCTCCGAATATTCCTTCAAACTGACCTGCCAGAGTTCCTGAACTCTTAAACCTATGAGATCCGGCACCCAGTGTTAATCTGGTTGGAACATCTCCAATTTTAGGGAGCCCGCTGAGAAGAATAGTTTTAGAGATTGCCAGATAAGCAGTATTTTTACGATAATTGGCAACATCAACAATATCAGGATCACTCGGGCTTTTTGAAGGTATTCTTGAGAACAGATTATCTACTCCGATCGAAATATCCGGCAAAGATAACGTTTCGCCAATTATTCTCGCTTTCACTTGGGCATAGTACACGTCATCACCACTAGCCACGAATCCTATCTCACTAAATTTGAACAACCCAATATTAACAGCACCTGCAAAATTGTAGGCATAAGTATCACTTTTCAGATCATTTTCAGGATAGAAATAGTTGTTCGCCGATACTTTACCCATTAGGTGAGGCATTACATAGGCATCCGGCACTCTAACGTTCCCGTAATTGGCAAACGGAAATGCATATATAGATCCTGTTATTCCGATCAATAATATGCATGTCACTAAGCTCATTCTCATTTTTACCCCCATTTTTTATTTCTTGATTATCATCGTTGAATTGTTTGTCATCTCATAGATTCTTATCTATTCTTGTGTTCCATTCTCATTTCTTATCCTGAGTTACACCGAATTTGTCAATAATTCTCAAAGTATTCTCCTTGAATAACATTCTTATCCAATCTATGATCGACTTGTATAAAATATAGTTTCCCCCCCCGAGTGATTTGTCAAGGAATATCGTGGATATAGCCTGTCTCCTACCGGAAAGTTTCTATCTTTCCGGACAGAAAATAAATGTTATAACCTAGCAATAATACGATAATCGGACGATTGTTTTTTCTCTCTCAAGAATTGGGTAGCCGCAGTATTTAATGCCTATCTCTTTCACTAGGAAGCAAACTTTTCTGTTCGATCTGGCTTTAAGCAGCCATAAAGGTTTCTGAGAAGAAAGACAAGAAAAAAACAAAGAAAGGTTGACAAAAAAAGAGTGATTCTAAGTTTGGCAAAACGGATGAATAAAAGTGGGCCCGTAACTCAGCGGTAGAGTATCTGCCTTTTAAGCAGAGAGTCGATGATTCGAATTCATCCGGGCTCACCATTTTGATGGCCCCTTCGTCTAGTGGCCTAGGACTCCAGATTTTCATTCTGGCAACAGGGGTTCGATTCCCCTAGGGGTCACCAAAATTTCATCCGACCCATTCGTCTAGTGGCCTAGGACTCCAGATTCTCAGTCTGGCAACAGGGGTTCGATTCCCCTATGGGTTACCATAATAAAAGAGTCATTACATTATGTAATGACTCTTTTTTGTAGACAGCAATTAGAAGAATGACTTAACTGGTATTCAAATATCGATAATGGATTAATTTGTAATAAAAAATTGCTGTTCACCGTTAGACTGAGAGAATGGAATTGATATCAGACTTATAAGGATAAGGGGAATATGAATAGAGTGATGAAATTGATTCTTTGCTATCTGAACTTATTTTTTGAAACAAATTATTCGTAAACCCAATACAATCAATAAATTAAGGAGTCTTTATGATCCGAATTGAGAATTTAACGAAACATTACAGCTCGGTCAGAGCAGTCAACAACATCAGTTTTCAGGTGGGTGAAGGAGAGATCCTGGGTTTTTTGGGGCCAAATGGTGCAGGTAAATCGACAACTCTTAAGATCTTGACCTGTTATTTATCTCCGACAGAAGGTAACATATTTGTCGACAATTATAATATCTATGAACATCAGACTGAGATCAGAGATATGATCGGTTACCTGCCGGAGAATAATCCTCTCTATTTAGATATGACGGTTTATGATTATCTCCGCTTTATTGGCCAATTAAGGGGATTGGATCAGACGTCATTTAACACTAGCCTTCGGAACGTAATAGATAAGTGCGGACTGACCGGTGTTGTATCCAAACCAATATATACTCTGTCTAAGGGATACAGGCAGAGAGTAGGATTAGCACAAGCGATAATCCACGATCCGAAGATCCTGATCCTTGACGAACCTACAGCCGGTCTCGATCCTAATCAGATAGTGGAGATACGAGATCTGATAAAAGAGTTAGGCAGAGAGAAGACTCTCATACTATCGAGCCATATTCTACAAGAAGTTCAGGCTGTCTGTAACCGGATAGTAATAATTAACAAAGGTGATATTGTAGCAGACGGCACACTGGAAGAGTTAAAGGCGAGCCTGCAGGGTAAAGCAAGACTCAACCTCGATATTATTGCCTCTGATTTTGATTCAGCGGTAATGACTGATAATATTCCTGGATTGGATATAGTCAACATAACTCCGAGAGAGAATTATCTCTCCCTCCAGATCGAGTACAGCTCTGATCAGGATTTACGTGAGAAAATCTATAGTTATATAAAGACAAGAGATTGGATCATATTGGAGATGCATCGGGAATATATGAGCCTTGAAGACTTATTCCGCACACTAACAATAGAACAAGGAGTGGCCTGATGAAAAGTAAAACCGCTATTCTTATGACTAACGAGTTGAAAAATTATTTCAACTCGGCTGCAGCTTATGTCGTTTTGGTTGTGTTTCTGCTCATAATCGGATGGTTCTTTGCAAGTCCACTTTTTCTTGTTGGTCAAGCAGAGTTACGATCCCTTTTTAGTACGACTCCCTGGATATTCCTACTCTTTGTGCCTGCAATAACCATGGGTAGCATTGCCAGAGAAAAGACAACCGGAACGTTTGAAACTCTGGCAACTTTGCCACTCAGAGAGAGTCAGATAGTCATGGGGAAGTTCTGGAGTGCTCTCCTCTTGATCTTTATAGGCATCCTCTTTACATTGGTACATTTTGCAACGATTGTGATATTGGGAAGCAACATAGACTATGGCGCAATCTTCTGCGGATATCTGGGATTGATACTAATCGGAGCAGTATATGCAGCTATCGGTATCTTTGCCTCATCGCTGACCAGTAATCAGATCGTCGCTTTTGTTGTGAGCTTTCTCTTCATCTTTTTCTTTGTTATACTCGAATTTATATTGATATTCATTCCGAGCCCGCTGGTTCAACTATTCCAGTACTTGAGCATCGGATATCACTTTTCGAGCATCAGTAGAGGCGTAATAGACACCCGTAATATCATATACTTTCTCAGTTTGATAATCTTCTTTCTCCGGCTGGCAGTGATATCTCTTGAAACAAGAAAGTGGAGATAGGGGGAGCAAAAATGAATAATATAAAGAGAGATGAACGGAAAAGAACATTGTTAATTAATATGGCCATTATAATGGCCATACTAATTGTTGTAAATCTAATATCGCTCAATATTTTCACTCGCCTGGATCTTTCACGTGGCAAAATATACTCACTTTCTCAATCCAGCAGGGAAACTGTAAGAGAATTACCGGACAGATTGCTGGTCAAGGCATACTTTTCTGGGAACCTCCCTGCACAATTAGCAGATGCTCATCGGTTTACCAGAGACATTCTTTCCGAATATCAAGCCTATTCACGAGGCAGGATCAGGTTCGAATTTATTGATCCCGGTGATGATGAACGATTTAAGCAGGAGGCACACAGCCATCAGGTGATGCCAGTATCAATGCAGGTAATCGAGGATGACAAGCTGGAGATCCGCGAAATCTATATGGGGCTGGTCTTCATGTATCAGGGTAAAACAGAGATCATCCCCTTTATCCAGAATACCAGAGGGTTGGAATACGATATAACCAGTTCTATCAAGAAGATAACCGATATCGGGCGTAGCACTGTTGGTTTTTTTAAAAGGGAAGAGTCATTACCTCCAATGATGCAGACCAGACAGCAACCCCAAACGATCTACAATACCATCACAGAGATGATTTCGGACCACTATAATCTGGAAACCATTGATCTGATGGAGCCAGTAGTACCTCACATCCAGACTCTTATCTTTGGTGGGGTTAAAGATTCTTTGCATATTGAAGAACTATATAATCTGGACCAATTCTTTATGCGTGGTGGGAACGCTTTGATTTTTCAGGAACGCGTTGATGCCGATCTTCAGAACATGACAGCCAAGCCGATAGAATCTAACCTTTTTGACCTTCTGGATCATTATGGTGTAAGGATTAAGAAAAACCTAGTAACTGATGCTAATGCCGGTCAGATAAGAGTACAGAGGCAGCAAGGCATTTTCAGTTTTGCTACTCCTGTAAGTTATCCACCCTTTCCAGTAATCAACAATGTAAACAGAGATCATATCATAACGCGTAACCTGGAACAACTTCAGTTGATCTTCGCTTCGGAGATCGATAATCCATCTGAAGGGAAAAATCTCAGTTTTGTTGAGTTGTTGAGAACTTCAGATAACTCAGGAGAGATTAGAGAACCAGCGTATGATATATCGTTCGAAAGATATATGCAACAGAGAGACCTGCGCCGTATTCTAACAGCACCCTCCAAGATTGTTGCCGGTCTTTATGAAGGAAGAGCCGAAAGCTATTATCTCGATATTTTTCCAGAAGAGGATGATCCACTTGCAGATGATTTCTTCTACCGAACAGATAGTGCAAAGATAATTCTTGTAACAGATTCAGATTTCATTAAAGATGGTGGTGGTGCTGGAGTAATTGCAAATCTTGATTTTGTGTTAAATTCGCTCGATTATCTTATGGATGATACCGCTCTAATAGAAATTAGAGCTAGAGAAACCATTTATAAACCTTTGAGAGAATTGAGTAATTCTGGCAAGAAATTCGTTCGCTGGCTGAATATTCTATTACCCTCATTCCTCTTATTATTATTTGGATTGGTTAACTACCACAAACAGATTCAACGAAGAAAAGTCATAAGGAAGATCTATGAGCAAGAATAATGTTATACTCATCATCTTACTGCTAATACTCGTAGTTGCTCTCTTTGTTATCCGTTTTACGAGTGATACGAGAGAGAAAAGAGTCCGGTTTTTTGATATCAATCCGGAAAAGATTTCGCAGATCGAAATTGTTTCTGCCCGAGATACTCTTGTTGTTTCTCACGATGGAATAGAATGGAGTATAGAATATCCTTTCTATTTTCAGATTGCTGAAAACAGACTCGATAGCTTTTTCGATCAGGTGTTATCTGTAGAGACCTCCAGTATGCCTGTTGCGCTATCTGAGGAATCCTTTGCAAGTTACCAATTGACCGATGATCGAGGAACAAAGCTTAACTTCTATGACAGTCACGACAAGTTACTCGACTCGGTATTGATTGGCAGGAGTGGAAGATCAGCTTTTGCCCGTCGGTCGGATGATAACAGGGTTTTTCAACTGATGGACAATATATCTTTTATTGTGTCGCCAAGACTGAATGCCTGGCGAAACCACCAGATTGTAGGATTTCCTGCAGTAGTGATAGAAAACATCGAGGTCATCTACCAATTGAACCACTATAATATTACAGCTACCGATTCTCTCTGGCATTTTAGCGATGACAACCATGCTTTCTCTATCCCAGATAATAATAATGCATTGAGACAGGCATTGAATAAGATAGAGAATATGAACGCCCACGGCTTCAAAGACTTTGAATATGAAGAATATGCTGCAATACTCGCAGAACCGCAATTGCTTCTCAAAATCAGAACAGTTGATGGAAAAGAGACGAACCTGACCTTTGCTTACACCGATGAGGAGAATTTTGTAGTCCAGCGTGATAACATGACAGACCATCTATTTGTAATCGACGCGGAGACTGTTGACCTGTTCACGAAATCGCCACAACATTTTCAGTAAGACTAACTGCCTGTGGCTTTCGTATTAATCTTTATTCTCTTGACAAGATTTGGAGATAAACGACTGAATTGATTATGATTAACGGCAGGACAACTCCCATATTAATAATACTGATTGTCAGTATTCAGGTTTTTATCTG
>Ga0334892_1000222_pt1 | contig 86472 bp, 82 predicted proteins | sample GraSluR3_MG_4_FD_207213 | JGI IMG/M metagenome (GOLD analysis project Ga0334892, IMG submission 207213) | Sludge microbial communities from methane-producing bioreactor in Wageningen University, Netherlands - Granular Sludge_15_04-R3 | ecosystem: Engineered > Bioreactor > Anaerobic >...
ATAACAGTCCCTTTTGCCGGTAGGTTTCAATACCATCTTTTGGTATCTTTCCTCTTGGGCGCTCTTCCCGGATTGGAGAAGAGATCTCTCCTGTTATCTTCTTACAGGGTACGGTATTTGGTTGTCAAGATTGAAAATGATGTATTCTAATTCATTATTTTATATTTGTTAATGCAATTTAGTGATATCTTTATTCTGATTATATTATACAACATGGATGCTATAAATTCTTTTTTTTAGAAAGAGAAAAAAGAAAGCCCCTCAGCAAATGCTGAAGGGCTGGATTTACTGGCTCCCCGGGTAGGATTCGAACCTACAACCCTCCGGTTAACAGCCGGATGCTCCACCGTTGAGCTACCGAGGAATAACGCAAAGTTTATTATAATCTATATTGCTGAAAAGGTCAATAAAAAATCATATGATTTTAAAACTTTATATTATTTTTGGGCTACTATTCACTATTTTTAATGAATTTCTAATCAAGGTAATCTCTTAATTTTTTACTACGACTGGGATGCCTTAACTTTCTAAGTGCCTTGGCTTCAATCTGTCTGATCCTCTCCCGGGTAACTCCAAACTCTCTGCCAACCTCTTCCAGGGTATGGGGATGCCCATCGGTTATCCCAAATCTTAATTCTAAAACCCGTTTTTCCCGTTGAGTTAATGTTTTCAGTACTCCGTCAAGCTGTTCCTTTAACAAAGTATGGGAAGCTATCTTGGGAGGAGCAGGCGAGTCTTCATCCTCTATAAAATCACCCAGATGACTATCATCTTCTTTACCAATCGGGCTTTCCAAAGACACCGGCTCTTGTGCAGTTTTGATTATTCCTTTAATTTTTTCCAGGGGAAGTTCCATTCTTTCAGCAATTTCTTCAATAGTCGGCTCTCGTCCCAGCTCCTGTAACAGATATCTTGAAACACGTACTAATTTATTTATCGTTTCAACCATGTGCACAGGCACACGGATAGTCCTTGCCTGATCTGCAATAGCTCGAGTAATTGCCTGTCTTATCCACCAGGTCGCATAGGTGCTAAACTTATACCCTCTTCTATAATCGAATTTTTCTACAGCACGTATTAATCCCATATTACCTTCCTGGATTAAATCCAGAAAAAGCATTCCTCTCCCAACATATCTTTTGGCAATACTCACTACTAATCTTAAATTAGACTGTACTAAGATTCTTTTGGCTTCTTCGTCTCCTGCCTCCATCCGTTTGGCTAATTCTATCTCTTCATCTGCACTTAACAATCTGATTTGGCCAATTTCTTTTAAATACATCTTCACCGGATCATCTAGCTCAAACCCCTTGCCGAGCACTATCTCAGTGGGTAGGTCTTTTTTTGAAATAACATCTATCCCTGTTTTTTTTGTTCTTCTTTTTTCTTCTGTAGTCTCTTCCTCTTCTTCTTTTTCTTCCTCGTCTACCACGTCTACTCCGGATCTGTTAAGGGCATCATACAAATCTTCTATTTTGTTAATATTGAGTATCTCGTCTTCCAGATAGTTTTCTATTTCCTGAAACGTAAGATAGCTTTTTTCTTTTCCTTTTTCGATCAAACCTTCTATTTTCTTTTTCTTTGCCATGAAAACAGCCCCTTTTTATGTGATAATTTATTCTTTTATTGTATCCAAATGTACCCAAATATTAATTATACAAGTGTCTTTATTTTATGCAAAATATTCTGATAATCCTGGAGAAGTTCCGGTTTAACTTCGTTATTTTCACTTTCCTCTTGTTTTATTTTTATCCTTATTGTGTTTAACTTTAATTGAAGTTGATACTTTTTGATTGCATTTATTGAGCGAATTATTGTTTCTTCATCGGAATGTACCACATCTTTAAAAACAATCTCTGATAATAATTTAATAATATTTTGATTTTCAAGCTGGTCAATTATTTTTTGAATATTTACCTTTTCTCCGTTTTCGAATAAGCCCTTGATAACAGAAACAATTTCTCTGTGTTCTTTATTTGTAAAGTCATTTATGTCTAATTCTGAAAGAATTTTTTCGATATTCCCGCTATCCTGCACCATGCTTCCTATTAATATTTTTTCTGCATTTATATGAGTTGATTCTGTAACATTTTTTGCTGATGTCGATATACTGGGAAGCGTCCGGTTCCCTCTTTGATAACGGCTTAGATCTTTAAACATAGTGTCTTCTTCCAATCCTAATCTTTCAGCAATTTTCTTTACTTCTGCATGTAATTCTAATTGACTATCAATATTAGCCAGATCATCAAAGAGTCCCCTTGCGATTGCTATTTTACCTTCGCTGCTGGCAGGATTATGCTGTTGTGTTAATATTTCTAATTTGTAATCAATTAAAGGTAATGATTTTTCGATAAGTCTGTCAAAGAAATCAGCACCTTTTTTTAATAATACATCAGCAGGATCACTGTCTGCCGGTAAAGATATTATTCTAATCTTAATTCCTGCTTTTTTTATTAAATTAAGGCTTCTCAGTGTGGCATTCTTGCCAGCCGTATCGGAATCAAAGGCAATTATGACCTCATCTGCATATCTTTTTAGTAAATCAATCTGCTGGGTAGTTAGGGCAGTACCCAATGAGCCAACTGTATTATCAAAACCATATTGATGAGCCATTAATACGTCTGTGTATCCTTCCATTATAATAACCTGATTTTTTTGTCTTATACCCATTCTTGCCTGGAATAACCCATATAAATTTTTTCCCTTGCTATAAACAGGAGTTTCCGGGGAATTGATGTATTTTGGTAAAGCGTCATCCAGTACTCTTCCACCGAAAGCAATAATCTTTCCCTGTAAATTTATAATTGGAAACATAACTCTATTTCTAAAATAATCAATCACATTTCCAGTTTTTCTACTTTTAACTGCTAAACCAGCCTTAAATAAATCAGTGGCTTTAAATTTTTTCTGTACTAGTATTTTTATTAGATGCTCATATCCCGGCAAGGCATAGCCGAGGTGAAACTTCTGAATTGTTTCCTTTTTAAAGTTACGTTCGGATAAATATTTAAGGGCTTTTTTACCATTTTGTTCATATAAAATTTTCTGGTAATAACTTGCTGAAATTTCATTCAAGCGTAGTATAGTTTCTCGCTCCCTATATAATTGGCTGTCCTGATTTTTAGGAGTTGGCAGTTGTACACCGGCTTTTTCTGCTAACATCTTAACTGCCTCCGGAAAGTTTAGCTTTTCCATTTTCATAATAAAGCTAAAAACATTACCGCCTTCCCCACAACCAAAACAATGAAATATTTGTTTTTCGCTGTCTACCATAAAAGAAGGAGTTTTTTCCTGATGAAAGGGACATAATCCTTTATGTCCCTTTCCACTAGGTTTTAAGGGCACATATTCTGAAATTATACCCACGATATCAACCCTATTTCTTATTTCATCTAATATTTCTTCAGAATATTTCACAATAGAAAGTCCTTTTTCGCTTGAATTATATAATTTCTTAAAGATATATGTCTTTAGATTTATGTTTAGCTATATATTTATTAACTTCCCCGTTATACTTAATTACAACAAAATGTCCTAAATACCCTTTTTTTATTTAACATTTTTAAAAATCATGTATATTAGAAAATTGATGGGCATTCTGATAGGAATGATTTTAATCTTTACAAATATTTGAAAATACAAGTAAATATCGCACCCTCAAAGCGTATGGCTTTAAGAACTCTAAAAAAGGTTTAACTTTTTGCTACTTTTTAGCTCTTTTCTCTTTCGCTTTTTTATTTATACTTTAACTCTGATATTGCTTAAGCAATATACTTACATCTTTGTAATTCAGGTAAAATATTGTCATCTATCTTATCTTTAATTTTTTATTGTAAAACCATTTTATTAAACCATTACTACCTTCTTAGAAAGTGGTTTTTTATGTTAAATAAAATACAACAATTTATGCTTATAAAAGTTAAAAAAGAGGTTCATAAACGTTGCTACTCTGTAACGTCCTGTCTACTTTGCCATACTTTCCGCCACCACCTGCCAGCAAAGATAATTTCCCTTCTCTGGCTGCGATAATATCTTTGGCAATTTTAAAACCAACTGCCTGACTTATCTCCTGGTAAGTTGCTTTGTGCAAAATATTCATTTCTGTGCCAAAATAAGCAAATAGTTTTTCTAATGTTTTTTTCCCAACTCCTGGAACAAAATCCAAGGCAACTTGGTGACAATAAGGAGCACGATGGGCAGGAGAAATGGAATCCCGACCAACAGATATATCAATAATTCTATCAAGCACACCCCTGGTAACCTTATTGCTTCCACATTTATCACAATGAAAAACCGGTGGAGGGCTGCTTGTTGTACTATTACAGTCTTCGCAATACGTACGATGATACTTACCAAGTTTGGGATCGAGGCCATAATTTTCAGCTACTTTTCTGCTATTTTCTCTTCTCAAGGCCATTAACAATTCCTTAAAAGAAGGTTTTTCGATATTTATTACATTATATTCACGACCAATCTTGGGAAGTGAATGGGCATCAGAATTAGTTAAATATGTAAAATTTTCAAGGTCTTTTAAATAATCTGCTAAAAACGTGTCTGCACTCAATCCCAATTCTACAGCAGGTATTTTTTCAATAGTTGCAGGTGTAAACATTTCAGTTAAACGAGCAACACAACTGCCAAATACACTTTTATATGGTGTAAAGATATGTGCAGGAATGACAACACCTCCGAAACTGTTGACCATATTAAAAAATTCCTGGGCAGTTATTCCACTATTCTGGGAACTTAAATTAAGGTTAGTTACTACACCTTTCATTTTTTTGCTAAATTCCCTGATATCAGCAAAAAAAGGGAAAAAAGCTATTTGGTGGGATAATCCTCCCTTTTTTTCTCTGGTTTCAATTTCTGACCCCAGTATAATTGTAACAGTGTCTCTATAGCGCAACCCACCATCACGCAGTTCTCTCATTTCTCCGTTATTCATTAATTTTGCAATATCTGCAATGACTCTTGGGGATGCGCAATCTACAATTCCTACTATATCTATCCCCTTTCTGTTAAGGCACTCTTTAGCAATATTGGCAAAAGTTAGCTTTCGGGAAGCAGTCACCTTAACTGGCAAATCATTACTATCCCTGCCAATATGGACATGAAGGTCTACAAAATATTGTTTCTGCTTCTTATTCTGGTTCATCTATTTAACCACCATAATATTCCAATCAAAGTTTTCGCATCTCTAACTTGATTATTATTTAATAATGAAATAATGCTTTTTTTATCATACTCTATTACTTCTATAAATTCATCGTGGTCGGCATTGGTCTTCGTCTTAGTTAAGTTCCAGGCAAAAAACAAGGTCAACTTTTCACTACAAAAACCAGGAGCTGAGTAAAAATCATATATCTTTTGCCAATCCTTTGCCTGATATCCGGTTTCTTCTTCCAACTCGCGTTTAGCACAATCAATTATTTCCTCTTCAGGTTCTAATGTTCCTGCTGGAAGCTCTAACAGCACATCCTCAACTGCTTTTCTGAATTGTTTAACCATAACAATTTTTCCACTACTATTTTGAGCAAGGATAACTACGGCTCCTGGATGGTCTATTATCTCTCGAGTTGATTTTTTCCCATTTGGGAGAGTAACTTCATCTTTCCTGAGATTAACTACTCTCCCACTGTAAATTCTTTCAGTTCTTATGGTTTTTTCTTTTAAATATTCTGTATTCATTTTACTTTACTGGTTCTGAGTAACTATTGTCTCCCCTTTTTTAATTGCTTTTTTATTTAATTCGACTATTTTTTCTGATTTTTTCTCCAGGGTTTCTTCCAGTGCCCTTAATATTGTTTCGATTTTTACAGTTTTTCTTGCAGCTACATAAGCGCCCAGAGCTACCATGTTAGCCACTCTTAAATTCCCTAACTCATTGGCAATTTCATTAGCAGGAACCTTAAAGACCTGCACATCATTACGTTTAACATTTTGTGATATCAGGGATTCATTTAATATGATTGTACCACCCTTTTCAACCTCTGGCTCAAACTTATCTAAAGATGGTTTATTCATTGCAATTAAGGTTATAGGATTAGGAACTACAGGCGATGCTACTTCATCAGAAGATACAATAACTGTACAATTTGCCGTACCTCCACGCATTTCCGGTCCATATGAAGGCATCCAGGCTACTTTTTTTCCTTCCAGCATTCCTGCATAAGCAATAAGACGTCCCATCAGAAGAACACCCTGGCCGCCAAATCCGGCAATTATTACTTCATCTAACATTTTTAGGATACCTCCTCTGAATTTTTATACTCTCCCAGCGGGAAATAAGAAATCATCTTTTTGTCCAACCATTCATTGGCTTCTTTTGGACTAAGTCCCCAATTGGTAGGGCATGTAGACAAGATTTCAACCATCGAAAAACCCTTACCGTCTATTTGGAATTGGAATGCCTTTTTAATTGCCTTTTTAGCCCTTATGATATAGGCTGGTTTTGTTAAAGCTACCCTGGCGATATAACCCGGGGATTGCAATGTGGAAAGCAATTCACACATCCGGATGGGCATTCCCATCGTTTTTGCGTCACGTCCATAGGGTGAAGTCTGGGTAATTTGCCCCTCAAGCGTAGTAGGAGCCATCTGCCCACCGGTCATTCCGTAGATAGCATTATTGACAAATATAACTGTAATTTTTTCACCTCTATTGGCAGCATGGACTATCTCAGCAGTCCCAATTGAAGCAAGGTCACCATCGCCCTGATAGGAAAAAACAATATTATCCGGTTTAGCCCTTTTAATACCGGTTGCCGTTGCGGGTGCTCTTCCATGTGCTGCGCAAATCATATCACAATCAAAAAATAAATATGCAAAAACAGAACAACCTACCGGGGCAATACCAATGGTATCTTCTCTAATATTTAATTCATCAATTACCTCAGCAATCAAGCGATGTATAATTCCGTGATGACACCCCGGACAATAAGTAAAAGGTATATCAACTAAAGATTTTGGTCTGGAAAATACTTTATTCATAAAACTCTTTTCACCTCCAAATTTTTTCATCCACACAAACTTCCTTAATTTTAGTGAACAATCATTAAATATATATCACTTTAATATTTTTTTCACTTTACCAAGAATTTCTGCCGGAGATATCACAACACCTCCGGTTCTACCGTAAAAACTTACTTCTGCTTTTCCTTCTACAGATAGCCTTACATCTTCGAGCATCTGCCCTAAACTCATTTCACTAACCAAAATATGGTTTACTTTATCAGCATATTGATTGATAATTTTATAAGGGAATGGATACAGTGTTATTGGCCTTATCAATCCTATATTAATGCCTTCCTGTTTGCCCTTTTGGATAGTTGTCTTTGCAACCCTGGCGACCGTGCCATAGGCAACAATAACTATATCCGGGTTTTCCATATTTACCAGCTCATATTCAACCTCATCTTGCATTCTCTTATATTTTTCACCAATTTTATCAACTAATTTTTCCAACTCATTGGGATCCAGGTTAAATGGCACTACTTTTCTGGGCTCTCTACCCTTACAGGAACCTAAAGCCCAGTCTTCTTTTGAAGGGATTTTTTGTTTTATTTCTTTAAATTCAACTGGTTCCATCATTTGTCCTAACAAACCATCTGCCAATACCATAGCGGGATTTTTGTATTTATCTGCCAGATCAAATGCCTTAATTGTTAAATCGACTAATTCCTGAACTGATGAAGGTGCCAGTACAATAAGATGATAGTCCCCATGTCCTCCACCTTTGGTAGCCTGAAAATAATCTCCCTGGGCAGGCTGGATTGAACCTAAACCAGGCCCACCTCTTTGCATATTAACTACTACACAGGGCAATTCGGCACAGGCAATATAGGAAATACCCTCCTGTTTAAGGCTAATTCCAGGACTGGACGAGGAAGTCATTACTCTGCCACCTACAGCTGCTGTTCCATAAACCATATTAATAGCTGCTACTTCACTTTCCGCTTGTACAAAAGCAGCTCCATCAATTTTTAGCAACCTTTTTGCCATATATGCTGTTAATTCACTCTGAGGAGTTATAGGATATCCATAATAATAGCGACAACCAGCATGAATTGCAGCTTCACCGATTGCCTCATTGCCTTTCATTAATAATTTTTCTGCCATTGATAATCCTCCTTAATTTTTATAGTCCAAAATATTATTTATTACTTATAAACCTCGATAGCTACATCCGGGCAGGTCATAGCACAGAAAGCACACCCGGTACATTTCTCTGGATTTATCTGTTCGGCCGGATGATAACTTTTCTTATTGAAAGACTTGGACATGACTAAAATTTTCTGGGGACATACCAGTGTACACAATTCACAACCTTTACATTTTTCTCGGTCAATCACAACTCTCGCCATAAAAACCTCCTTTTTATTTTATTACTACTTCTAAATAAAGTTCTGATCAGTTGCTTTGTCCCAGGGTAATTCCATAAACCTTTTTATAAGAAAGATATTGTTCGATATTTTATCTTTAATCACCTGAGAATCTTTTATTTTTTGAAATATTGTTTTTTCTATGACTAAAAACCTTATTGGCAATCTTAATTTTGCTGAAGTTTCTCTTACTATTTCGTGACCTTTGATAAGCAAATCCAAATCGGTTTTTAAGCCAAGGTTAGGATTACTTATCAGGCCATTCACCTTTAAACGCGAGGAAAGCTCAATTTCTTTTAACATTGTTTTTATTTCTTCATATGTTCTGGTAAACGGTCGATATGGATTAATGACTAAGTTCATCTGATAGTTTAGATCCTTTAAAACTGGGTTAAAGCTTGCCAGAGATCTGGCTCCAACATCATCTCCACCAACATCCAGTATTAACATTTTGTTTGAGTTTTGCATTACTCCTTTTATTTCCGGAGATATTAAGGGTATATCAGCCATAGACAATTTTCCCGGTGGAGCAATTACTTTGATACCCTGTTTCTTTAATTCTTCTCTCTTTTCTCTGGAACGGAAATAAGGATTTACGATATCCAAATCTACAATTACAGCTTGATTGTTTTTCTCTGCTATTTTCAAAGAGTGATTAATTGCTATTTCAGTCTTTCCACTACCAAAGCTTCCGGTATAAATAATAATCTCATCATTCAATAGACTTTTTCATCCTCCTCTCCTGAGAGAACCCGAAGGGCTCCCTTACATAATGAAAACATTTCTTCCTCTCCAGGATAAACCATGACTAAAGAAATAAAACTAACCCTGTCTTTTATCATTTCCACAAATTTAGTAGAATGGGAAATACCGCCAGTTAATACAATTGCGTCCACATTTCCTTTAAGAACAGTTGCTCCCTGCCCGATTTCTTTAGCAATCTGATAAGCCATCGCTTCTAATAATAGTTTTGATTTACTATCATTACTTTCAGCTTTTTTCAATACCTTTTGAACATTATTAGTTTTTAGATAGGCTACCAATCCGCCTTTTCCCTTAATCATGGTCATTATTTGATTTTTAGTATATTTTCCTGAAAAACATAATTTTACCAGATCGCCTACTGGAATCGTGCCACTTCTTTCAGGTGAAAATGGGCCTTCTCCGTTTAAGGCATTATTAACATCAATTACTCTTCCTTTAGAGTGGACCCCAACAGATATTCCACCTCCCATGTGTACAATTATCAGATTGGATTCCTGATAAGGCTTCCCCAAATCCTGGGCTGCCTTTCGGGCAACAGCTTTTTGATTTAAAGCATGAAAAATACTTTTTCTCGGTAATTCCGGAATACCTGATATGCGGGCAACATCTTCCATCTCATCCACTACTACCGGATCAACTATATAGGCAGGAATGGATGTTTTTTTAGCAATTTTACAGGCCAAAACAGCTCCTAAATTGGAGGCATGCTCACCGTATTTTCCCTTTTTTAAATGGTTCAGCATTTTCTCATTGACGAGATATGCTCCACTCTCTAATGGCCTTAACAAACCTCCTCTACCTACAACAGCATCAATGCTTTTTAACTCAATTTTTTGTTTTTTTAAAAATTCCAATATAATATTTAATCTAAACTCATACTGGTCAATTATGTGTTTAAAAGAAGAAAGCATTTTACTGGAATGGTAGATTGTTTCCTGAAATAATGTTTCTTCGTTTTTAAACAGAGATATTTTTGTAGATGTTGAACCCGGGTTAATAACCAGGATATGAAAAACATTATTCAAAGATATCTCCTCCCAACATTTTTTATATTTTTAGCTATTCTGTCTCACGCTCATTAATATACCCAGGGCAATTGATCTCACCTTGGATATTGCCGTGTCAGAACGAGAAACCAGAACCACCGGTGAGGTTGTTCCAAGTAATACGCCAGCTGGTTCGGCTTCAGCCAGATAGACCAGGCTTTTTGCAAAGATATTACCTGATTCTATTTCCGGAACCAAAACAGCATCTACCTCCCCGCTTACCTCCGAAGATATTCCCTTGTGCAGTGCTGCCTTTTTAGATATGGCATTATCAAATGCTAATGGCCCATCTACTACCCCATCAGTAATCTGTCCTCTCTGTGCCATCTTTGATAAACAGGCAGCATCAATAGTAGCCTGCATATTAGGATTGACCAGTTCTACAGCCGCTAAAGCTGCTATTTTGGGTTCATTAATTTCTAGTGAGTGACAAAAATCAATTACATTTTGTACAATTTGTACTTTTTGTTCTAAAGTTGGGGCAATATTCATAGCACCATCGGTCATAGTAATGAGCTTGCCATAATTTTTTAATTTTAATACATAAGCATGACTCAATAAGCGCTGTGTTCTAAGACCAATATCTTTATCTAAAACAGCCTTCAATATTCGTGCGGTTCCTAACATTCCCTTCATTAATAAATCTGCTTTTTTCTCCCTGACAAGTTTAACTGCTGTTCTGGCAGCTTCAGTTTTATCTTTTTTGTCGATAAATTCGTATTTTTCGAGGTTAATATTTAACTTTTTACATACTGCTATTGTCTCACCTTTATCGCCAACTAGAATGCCATCAACTAAACCCTTTTGCCTGGCTTGTTCTACTGCATCCATAACATCTTCAGCCTGTGATACTGCAACAGAGAGTTTTTTTGGTCCATATTGGCAGGCTCTTTCTATAACTTCATCAAATGTTTTCAGCATTTTCAGTCACCTCACCTGATTATTAAAAAAGTTATTTTATTTATCTAAGAATTAAACTCGATATTCTCTTGCTTTTTCTTGTCCGTTTAGAACCCGGATAGCACCCTGAGCAAGTGCCTTCATTTCTTCACTGCCTGGATAGGTAATTATCGGAGCAATAAATTCAACTCTATCTTTTATCCAATTTACAAAAGTTTTCCCTAAGGCACCTTTATCTCCTGCGCCATTTCCGGTGATTACAATATAGTCCACTTCGCCCTTAAGAACTGTTGCCATTTCTCCTATGCATTTGGCAATTTGATAGGCCATTGCCTGATAAATCAATTCAGCCTTCTTGTCACCTTCAGAAATAGCTTTCTCTACTTCCAAGGTGTTGTTGGTTCCAAGATAAGCTACTATCCCTCCACCTCCTATTATTTTTTTATACATTTCTTTTAAGGTATATTTACCTGAATAACAAATATCAATAAGTGCTTTTGCAGGCAGGGTACCAGTACGCTCGGGAGAAAATGGTCCTTCACTGCTTGCATTATTTACATCTATCATTTTTCCTTTTCTATGGGCACTTACAGTGATTCCACCCCCCAGGTGGATTACTATGAGATTCAGGTGTTCATAAGGTTTTTCAACCTCTTTAGCCAGTCTTTTAGCTGCAGCCTTAACGCTAAGGGCATGGGACAAGCTTTCCCTTTCAATTTCAGGCATTCCAGAAATTCTGGCAAGGGGATCCAGTTCATCAACAGCTACTGGATCAACAATAAATGATGGAACATTAATTTTCTGTGCTAAATCATTGGCTATTTTTGCACCTAAATTGGAAGCATGCTCTATTCGTGGTCTTTCTCTCAATTCCTCCAGCATTAATTCATTTATTCTATAAGTCCCGCTCTGCAGGGGGCTTAATACTCCTCCTCGACCAACAATAGCATCAAAGTTTTTAATATCTAAACCTTCTTCTTTTAAAATTTGGAGGATAACATTTTCCCTAAACTGATTCTGTTCAATTAGTTGTTTAAATTTTTTTAAGTCGTCTGTACTATGACGCACTGTTTTTGAAAATTTTTCTATTTCATTTTCATAAACTGCTATGGCTGTAGATGTCGAACCAGGATTAATAACCAGTATTTTATATTGTCTTTTTTCCTTGCTCATAGTCTCCTCCTGATATTTTATCTATTTCTTCTACTTAAAATATTAAGCAATTTTTATGCCATAATATTAAAAATATATTTTACTAAAAAATAAAAAAGACCTCTCTTTGGGAAAGGCCTTTCAATAATAAGCATTTTCTTGTATTCCATTATTATTTGATGGTTGGATTTTTAAAATTCTTTTTTCGAATAAAGAAAGATTATTTTATAAATAGTTATTTATTTTGCAAGCAATTGCAATAATTTGCAAATATATTCATAAGAAGCAATAGTCATTAACTATTTAATGTTTTGCGCAACAGAGAAAAAAGCAGATTTTTTGTATTTAAAATCCAATATTTTTAATCGGATTGAAATTCATAATGTTTTTTAATTTCATATTTACGCATTTTATAATATAATGTCCTGCTACTTATGCCTAAATATTCAGCACTTTTTTGGCAGTCTCCATTAAAATCTTTTAATACCTTTATAATTGCATCTTTTTCCGCTTCTTTTTTTAGACTTTGTAAACTTTTTCTTTTTTGCTTAGTAGTATAGGCATTGCCCTCAACCCGTATATTGGTTTCTTCTGCTGGTATTTTCTGTTTTGTCAGGCTAATAAATTCGGGAATATGATTTGGATTCAAAATATCTTCAGTTAATTTCATATTAATAACTGCTCTTTCAATAACATTTTCCAGTTCCCTAATATTGCCTGGCCATGAGTAATTTAACAATATTTTTATAACCTCTGGCGAAACTCCTTTAATATTTCGCCCGAATTCCTGATTACATTTTCTAATAATATTTTTGGCCAAAAGGCTTAAATCTTCTTTTCTATTTCTTAATGGTGGTATAAATATCGGGATAACATACAGTCTATAGTATAAATCTTCACGAAACTCTCCGTTTTTAACGGCATCCTCCAGATTAATATTGGTAGCAGAAATAATGCGTACATCTATATCAATAGGCTCATTCCCACCAACCCTGACAATTTCTTTTTCCTGTAATACTCTCAATAATTTTGCCTGTAAGTTCATACTCATCATTCCAATTTCATCCAAAAATATAGTTCCCCGGTCAGCTTCTTCAAAAAGGCCTTTTCTTCCTTTTTTGCTGGCACCTGTAAAAGCACCGCCTTCATAACCAAAAAGCTCGCTCTCCAGGAGTGTTTCAGTCAAAGCAGAACAATTAACGCGAATAAACTGCCTGTTCCTTCTATCGCTTTTATTATGTATTGCATGGGCAAATAATTCTTTTCCTGTTCCGCTTTCACCATGGAGCAAAACAGTTGCTGGAGTAGAAGCGGCTTTAATTGCCTGCTCTTTAGCTATAATCATTGCTCTGCTCTTGCCAACTATATCATCAAAAGTATATTTTGCTTCGAGATGACGAACTCTTTTTTTAACGCGGTTTAATTCGTCTGTAAGGTTCCTTATTTCTGATAAATCATGAATAACAGCAACACTGCCCCTTAATTCACCATCTACAATAACAGGTGCAACATTTACCAGAACATCTCTTTTTTTAGGACCAACTTTCATCCTGACACCGTGGACTGGTTTTTTGGTTTTCAATACCTTCATATGCATACTCTCTCCCTCAGCTATATCTATACTGGAGGATTTTCCAAGCACATCTTGTTCTGTTAATCCAATTAGCCTGGTATAGGCATCATTAACCAAGGTGTGGACTCCTTTTTCGTTAACAACAGAAATAGCGTCATCAGTAGAATTAATGATTGCCTTAAGAGTACTAAGTATCTCTTTTTGCTTTTTTATTACAGCAAGAAGCTCCCTATTGATTTTTTCACTCTTGTTTCTCATTTTTTAAAGTTTCCTTCCCGTAAAGCATCTCTCGGGCATGTTCAAGACTTATCGAACCATACTGCTCACCATCTATCATCCTTGCTATTTCATCAAGCTGCTCATTTCCACGTAAAGATTTTAACTGTACAGTTGTCTTGTTATTCTCCACATGTTTGTTTATATAAAGATGCCTATGTGCCCTACAGGCAATTTGGGGTAAATGCGTAACTGCAATAACCTGATGATTGTGGGATATTTTTGCTAGTTTTGCTGCGATTACTTCCCCTAATCGAGCCCCAACTCCGCTATCAATTTCGTCAAAAATCATTGTTGGGATTTCATCGGCTTTACTTAAAATTGATTTTAACCCAAGCATTATTCTGGAAACCTCTCCACCTGAAATAATGTCAGCAAGGGGTTTTTCTTTTTCACCGGCATTAGAGGCGATAAAGAATTCTACCTTATCAATTCCTCGGGAGGTAATTCTATAGAATTTATCCTTAATTTTAACTCCACTTTTATCTTCTTTTTGAGTAATTTGAATGATAAATTTGCAATTTTTCATACTTAATTCATTTAATTCCTCTACTATCTCTTTTTCCAATCTCTCAGCAATAAGCAGTCTTTGGCTGTTCAACTCTTGAGATAGTTCAGCTAATTTTTCTTCATTTTCTTCTATTTCAGTCGTTAATATTTTAATTTTTTCCTGAACATCTTCAATGCTGCCTAATTGTTTTTGCAGTGTGTCTCTATAAATTAATATATCATTTAAATCTGAACCATATTTCTTTTTAAGGTGATTGATTAAATCCAAACGGCTTTCGAATTCCTGTAATTGCTGAGAATCAAAATCGATTCTGTCTTTATATTCAATGATTCGATCTGCCACATCTTCAACTTTGAATTGCATATCCAGCAGTTCATCTTTGATATGTTCTATCTCTTTGTCCAATTTTGCAATGTTATTAAAATAGCTAATCAGGCGAACAAAAGTATCTCTGATAGAAGGCTCTCCTTCTTCTCCTCCTTCATATAAAGCAAGGGAGGCCATTTCCATAATATCTTTTATTTTAACAGTATTCCGGATAATATTGATTTTATTTTCTAAATCTTCATCCTCTTTGTCCTTTAATCTGGCGTTATCAATCTCGCGTAACTGAAATAACAAATAATCTCTTTTTGATAAATTTTCAGCCCTGCTTTTTAAGAGGTTATGTAATAGACTGGTTTTTGACTGCCATTGTAAATAATATTTAGATAATTCAGCTCGTTTTTGCAAAAAAGATGCTCCTCCCAGGTTATCGATAAAATCAATATGGCTACCTGGGTCTAACAAAGATTGATGGCTGTGCTGGCCATGTAAATCAATTAAATAATTCCCAATTTCCTGTAGAATTGATAAGGACACCAGGTGATTATTGACCCAGCATTTATTTTTTTTCCTACTATGTAACTGCCTCCTGATTATTAGCTGATTATCAGAAGTAATATCTTCGTATTTCTTTAATTCATTTAATTGTCTTTTAGATATTTGCTCCAGGTTAAAAAGGGCTTCTACTTCTAAAAAATCTGCACTACTTTTTATCAAGTTGTTATTGGCTGTACTTCCCAAAATTACACTTATTGCTTCAATGATAATTGACTTACCGGCTCCTGTCTCACCGGTAATCACATTCAGCCCGTTTTCGAATTCAATATTCAATTCATCAATAAGGGCAAAATTCTTCACCCTTAGATAAGAAATCATTTTTTAGATCCACCACTAGTTTTCATAAATTTCTTCCTATTTTTTCAGGAAATAACTCTTCCGCTCCATTTTAATTTCTTTCTTAAAACCCCATAAAAACTTTTTTCTGGAAAAGTTACTAATCTGGTTTTATGTCTGGACTTCTTAATAGTTAGAATATCATTTTCCTCTAAATCAATTCCTTGCTGACCATCAACTGTCAGCATTACATCTTCTCCTTTTGATAATACAATAATTTTTATGGTATTTTTATGGTTAATTACCAGAGAACGTGCTGAAAGAGTATGGGGACAAATAGGCGTAATAATCATTGTTTTCATGCCCGGGTAAACTATTGGACCGCCGGCAGAGAGAGAATAAGCGGTGGAGCCTGTTGAAGTCGAAATAACAAGGCCATCTGCTGAATAATGTATTACGTACTCATTATTAATATATGTCTCAACATGTATAAGCCTGGCGAATAGTTTTTTTGCAACTACAATATCATTAAGACAATAAAAAGGTTTTATTTTTTTATTTTTCCTTGATATGTGCCCGGATAGCATCATCCTCTCCTCAAGTTGATATGACCCTTCCAGAATCATATTTAAATATTTGCTTAATTCTTGTACCCCTATTTGAGTTAAAAACCCCAAACCTCCTAGATTTATTCCACAAATAGGAATTCCCTTTACTGATACGAGACGGGCAGCCCTTAAGAGTGTTCCATCTCCTCCCAATGAAAAAACCATATCTATATTATTATATGGTGGAGAAAATATACTTATGCCTTTTATATCACTGAGATATTTAATAATTTCTGCAGAAACAAAAATTTTAACATTTTTTTCTCTTAAATAATGAATTAATTTTTGAGTTATTTCTAAACATTTATCTTTTTCATTATTAACAATTAATCCGACTTTTTTAATCTCCATTAATTTCTCCTTAGCTTAAAAAGTAAACAGCCAGTAATGCCAGTAAGGCCCCTAAAAAGAAATACATGATATTCTCTATCCATTTTGACTGAAAATAAGGTAGTAAAAATTTCACTTCGGTAAATTTTTTACTATCCATGTCAAAAAGTATTATGCCACAAGCTTGGTAGGCCAGAAAATATTCCAATAATTGTCTTCTTGTTTCTCTGTTAGTAATTTTGCTATTTTTTCTACCACTTTTAACCTCAACGACATACTTTTGACCGCCCTTTTTCACTAAAAAATCAGTTCTAATCAAATAACGATGACTTGTTTTCCCGGTTTTTATAATTAATGGCCTGCTTTGTTGTTTTTCAATAATATGGAATCCCTTTCTTTTAAGCCATATTTCTGCCTTCTTTTCAGCTCTTTTACTACTGAATGACCTGCACTTGGCTTTTTGGTAATTTAGATAATTTCTTATTTTAAGATATAGAACTAAAGATAAGAGCCCCCCGGCCAGAAAAAAGATAACTATTAAAAATAGGTTATTATTAATGTCTAATAAAAACAATGATACTACTCCTGAAAGGAGTTGATAATGTAGTAATAATTATTGATTTTTTTTAAAAAAATATTTATGTGCTGCTTTAACCTTATCGTGTATCAAATTTGTACCAATATTAAAATTATTATGTTGATTTTTACTTAGATAAACAAGGTATTCAATATTTCCAGGAGAATTTTTAATAGGTGAAAATGTCATATCTATTAGGGTATAATAACCTTTCATTTCTTTTATCAATTTCTCTATTATCTCCTGGTGAATTACCGGGTTATCAACAATTCCGCCTTTTTTAACATTTTCTCTTCCGGCTTCGAATTGCGGTTTTACCAGGGCAATAACTTTTCCTTCTGGTTTTAACAGTTCTGCTACTACTGGTAACACCTTAGATAGAGAGATAAAAGAAACATCAACCGTTGCCAGATCAAACTTTATCTCGAAATTATTTTTAGTAAGATGTCTCACATTTGTTTTTTCCATATTGACGATTCGTTTATCATTCCGCAGGGTCCAGTCAAGCTGTCCATAGCCAACATCAATACAATAAACCTGCTTAGCTCCATGCTGCAACAAGCAATCGGTAAAACCACCTGTGGAAGCGCCTATATCAATAACAGTCAAATTCTCGATCAGAAGATTGAATACCTTTAAGGCTTTTTCCAGCTTAAGACCACCTCTGCTTATATATCGATTTTCATCTTTTTCAATTATCAGCCGACTGTCAATATTGCATCTTGTTCCTGCTTTATTTATTTTTTCCCCATCAACCAAGACCAGATTGGCCATAATGTATCTTTTAGCTTTTTCTCTCGATTCTACAATTTTTCTGTCTACTAATAATTTATCTAATCGTTCTTTTTTTATCATATTTGATTTTTTATTATACCCTAGTTATCTTTGAAGCCATTGGTCATCTCTTTCCAAGGGGATAGAAGTATCTACATGGCCTACTAATGTTTCACCACTGTTCCCATCAACCAGCAATTGCACCTTGTCAATATCCGGGAAAGATGTCAGAGTCATTACGATTGAATAGATTGTTAATAATTCTCCAGTGCTGCCCCCTGGATGATTCTTAATCACTTCAGATGATAAGTCAATATAAGCTATCCTGTCACTGACGTACAATCCATTAACTTTAGTGGCTTGTGGTACGGTAGGATAAAGCCTGCTGTTATCGGGTCCTTTTATTAACTCCTCTATTGCCAGTTTTGCTGGATAATCTGTCAATAGAATCGTTCTTGATTCAGGCACAAGAAATTGAGCATTTTCATCAGAAAAATAGAGTGTTACCTTAGCTTCTTTAATCTCAACAGCTGGTTCCTCCTTTATTTCCTCTGGTGTTATTTCAATAATTTGCTCTCCTCGCCAAATAGGTAAAATAAATTTCTGTACCAGGAATATTATTACAAATAGCAAAATTATTAATAATATTAAATTGAAAATACTTTTAAAGAATTTATTTTTCTTTTTCTTCCTTCTTGCCATCTTGCCCTCTATTTATATATTTTCAGGCATCTCTTTAACATATTCCTTGATTCCTTGACTAAGTGCCTGCGCTATTTTTGCTTTGAATTCTGGGGTCTTTAATAATTTTTCTTCATTCGGGTTACTTATGAAACCCACTTCTACTAATACTGCTGCCATGTTCACTCCTTTTAAAACAATAAAAGGAGCTTGTTTTACTCCCCTATTTTCTAGACCTGTGTGTTGGACCAGTCTTTTTTGAACTATATCAGCCAGATCAAGGCTAAATCCTATGCTCGCGCTTTCTTCCAAATCAGCAATAATCTGATTTAGAATGTTATCCTCGTAATGGTGATATTGGCTAGCTTTGTTTTCCCTATCGGCAACATCCCTTGCAGATGCACCAATATAACGGGAATTTAAAACATAAGTTTCTACGCCCCTGGCTGTTGGGGAACCTTTTTGCATTGCTGAATTTATATGGATACTTATAAAAACATCAGCTTTTCTTTGCAAAGCCATCAGGGGTCTACTTTCTAAAGGTACGGTAACATCCTTATCTCTTGTCAGATAAACAGTAAAACCATCATTATTTAACAAATTTCTAAGTTTTAAGGCTATATCAAGAACAACATCTTTTTCTTTTAATCCGCTAGGGCCAATAGCACCAGGTTGAGAACCTCCATGCCCCGGGTCAATAACTATTATGTATTTACCATTTTCTTCAGAGGCTATAGATTCCGGCAGGGTTTCAGGAATTGTTTCAGTTGAAAGCGATGGCAATGCAACAGATTCTGTTTTTCTTTCAGGCTGTGCAATTCCCTGTGGTGCATAAACATCCAAAACAATTCGTTGTGGTGAAGATAATTCAAAAACATCATAGTCATTCTTATTTTTTAAGTCTGCAACAATTCGAACGGTATCGAGATTAAATTGTCCAGTCCTGACCCTGTTGACCAGTAAGTCATCTATCAAAACCTCTTTTTGTCCGGAATCAAGCTTGCTAATTGAGGCATCAATATCAATTACAACTCTTTCAGGGGCACTTAAAGTCAAAACATTGTATGCTGTTTTCTCTGATAAATCAACCACAATACGGGTCTTATCAGGATGAGTGTAATCTCTGATACCTGTAACAAAAGGACGTTTTCTATCAATACTAAGCTTATTCGAATTTTCATCCCAATCTGCTTCTATATCCATTAACAAGGAAACAACCTCTAAAGGAATCATTACCCTGTCTTGAATAATACCAGGTGCATTTTCCAGTGCCACATTTTTCCCGTTAACTTCAGCTTCGGGAACATCCATGACAACGCTAACTTGCCTATCGCTCATGGTTATACTTAATAATTTCAAAGCGGGAAACCAGGTAATCCTCCCACCTAGTCCCTCGACAATATCACGAGCTGGGAGATACACTCGACCATTAGCAATAACTGGTGGCACCTCTGTATGCAAAGGATTGCCATCCAAAAAAACTGATATTTTATTCTGTTGAGCTATTGCTAGACTACTTGAAACGAGAACAGCCATTATAAAAATAAAAAAAATGTAATAAATATGATTTCGCTTTTTATTTTCATCAATCAAATTTTCTTATCCTCCTGAACCAGATATCGATACATTACAACCTTTAAAGTGGCTGCAAGGGGAATAGCATACAATACACCTAAAAAGCCTAGGAGACCTCCAAATGTAAGCATTGCAAAAATAATAGTAAGTGGGTGTAATCCTAATTCTTTTCCTAAAATCTTTGGGTTTAACCATATGGCCTCAATTTGGTTCACTCCTACAAATAAAATAGTAATGAGTATAAAAATTGACCAGGGTCTTCCTATAACAAAAAACAGTGCAATAACCCATCCCACAATTGGACCCAGATAAGGAATAAAATTTAAAATTCCTGAAATCAATCCAATAATAAGGTAAAACTTAATCTGCAAAACATAGAGACCTAAAGTTATCAGGGCACCAACTATAAAACACACTATCAATCTACCGCGTATAAAATTACTTAATATCCTGTCAATTTCAATTACTATTTCGCGAAAATCGTCTTTGTTCTCACGTGAAACAAATATTAAAAGATTGTCCTTGAATAATTCCAAATCAATCAGCAAGTAATACAAAATTATAGGAATTACAATGACACCAAATCCAAATTTTGTTACAAAAGAAGATAATTCAAATATCGCATTTCTGGAAAAAGTTAATAGTCCACTTTGTATCTCTTCAAAGATATTTTGAAGGATAGTTTCTAAGTTAGTAGTATCTTCCAGCCAATCAAAAATAAACTCAAAGGATAATAATAATTCTTGTAACCCTGATATTAAGCCTGGTATTTCACGGTATAATTGATTTAATTCACTAATTGTATTAGGAATGAGAAAAAATATTGCCAGAACAGCAAAAGCAATAATAATAGCAAAGATAACCAATATTGCTAATGTTTTTGAAATCCTGGTTCGTAGCAAAAAACGATAGAGTGGCCCGAAAAAATAAGCCAGAAATAAAGCCAGGCTAAAATATATCAAAATTAGTCCTAAACGGTGTGCAATAAAGCAAAATAATACTATTCCAATGAAAAGCTGTAAAATAAATTTGCTTTCCCTATCTTTTATTAAGTTCAATATTCCTCTTCCTATTTTTTATAATAATTTATCAGGAATTTATTTATTTACTTAATATATTTTATATCAGATAAACAGTTAATAATCAATTGTTTACAGGGGTATACTTTAAATTTATTAATAATGCAACCCATGGATGATAGAAAACCATTATATTAAAAATAAAACCCGATTAATATTCGGGTTTTCTATATTTTGGTGGAGGCGGCGAGAATCGAACTCGCGTCCAGAGAACCATCAACAAGAAATACTACGAGCGTAGCCTATGCTTTTATTTTTCATATCATTCAACTCTCATAGACATGATTTGAATGATATTAGCTCCTTAATGTCTCTGAATCATCTGGAGCAAAATGAATCAGATAGCCCGTTTTATATTACACCCACAATAAGCTTACAGGCAAAAGCCTATTGCAGACGAGCAGCTATTAAGCTGCTAACGCCAATTCGTTATCGTTGGCAATTAATGTTTTTCCCAGTTTTTTACGAGGACAAGGAACCTCGACTCGCATTTCTTGCTTCCGTTTTCCCTGTCGATACCTATCGCCCCCATTTATTATACTTTAATTCTCTTTCAGCTTCTCTTTGTATTGCTTTTTGAGTAAGATCCTGTTTCTTGTCAAACAGTTTCTTGCCTTTAGCAAGACCAATTTCTAATTTTGCATATCCATTCTTAAAATACAATTTTAGAGGAACAAGTGTAAAACCTTTTTGCTCAATTTGTCCTTTTAATTTTGACAATTGTCTTTTTTGCAACAAAAGTTTTCGGTCTCTTTTGGGTTCCAAATTAAATCGATTTCCGAACTTATAGGGGCTGATATGCATATTAATTATATAAAGTTCCATACCTTTAAAATTACCATAGCTCTCTGTAAGGCTTACCTGACGATTCCTAATCGACTTTACTTCAGTCCCTTTTAAAACTATACCAGCTTCGTAAGTTTCCAGGATATTATAGTCATGCCTGGCCTTACGATTAACTGACACAATTTGATATTTTTCTAAATTTTTTTCAGACATTAATTTAATCCTAATAACTGTAATATATTATAACATATCATGGCTATCTTAACAATTTATACTAATTAATAATAATTAAATATACTAAAACATATTCCCAAATTTACAACTCAATTTGATGCCCGCCGTAAGCGGTCCATGATAGCCCTTCCCATTCCTTTGTCCTCATAATTCTCAGATATTATAATATCACATTTCATTTCATCCAATAACCTCAGTTGAGAATAAAGATTATGGGCACATGTTTCCAAATCATAAGTATTGCCTAAAACCTTGACTAAATAACCAGTGTATTTATCAATATTTTCGGTACTTCCGATAATCCCTACTTTTTTGCCAGCGCTTTTATATTTTGCAGCTGTTTCCAATATATTGTTAATCATTTTATCATTTTTTCCTTCTGCCAATATTAATTTAGCTCTTGGAGAATAATGCTTTTTCAACATTCCGGGAGCCTTTTTTAAATCAGGGCTCTCATTGGCAATTCTTACTTTATTTGTTACTTTTTTAATACTTTCCACAGTAATACCACCTAATCGAAGCACTTTCAGGCTAGGCTCTGTAACATCAACAACAGTTGATTCAAGCCCCACTTTAGTATTGCCGCTGTCAATAATTATATCTATTTTTCCTTGTAAATCATCTATAACATGCCTGGCATTTGTCGGGCTAACATGAGCAAATAAATTAGCACTTGGAGCAACAATAGGTTTTTTAGATATTTTTATTAAAGCCTGTGCTACTGGATGGCTCGGAACCCGAATTGCAACGGTATCCAGTCCAGATGTAACTACATCAGAAATATTTTTACTCTTTTTTATGACCATAGTCAAAGGTCCAGGCCAAAAATTATCAGCTAAATCCCTTGCTATTGGTGGCAATTTTATTACCAAATCTGTAATCTCCTCCAAACAACTTATATGCACAATTAAGGGATCATACAAAGGTCTGTCTTTCGCTATAAATATCTTTTTAATTGCTTCTATATTTAAGGCATCAGCACCTAATCCATATACTGTTTCAGTGGGAAATGCCACTAATTTTCCTTCTCGTATTGCCTGCCCGGCTTCCTGTAACTTTTCCATGTCAATGTTATCTGAGTCAATTTTTATTATTTTTGTGTTTATTTCTTTCATATTTGTAACCTTTTTGTCATTATGCTAAAAAGAGCAGGAAAACCTGCTCTTTTTAGCATAATATATTTGTTGCTATTTAAAAATATAATATGGTGGCGCAAGGGGGAATTGAACCCCCGTTTGCTGATTGAGAGCCAGCTGAATTAACCACTATTCGATTGCGCCATATTTTTACTTTTTTGCCAACATTATTTTACTGAATTTATTATAAAAACACAACAGTCCAATATTTAACAAATCAAATATATAAAAATTTTTTGCGCTTCAATAGTGTATCAGAAGTTTTTAAAAACTTCAAGCTATAGTCTTTTCTAATTTGAAGTAGGTTTTAAAGCAAAAAATTTTATCCTACTACCTCCCTAAATACTCTAAGCCAATTTTCCCCTAATATTTTTTTAATGTCTTTTGTTTTATAGCCTTTATTTAACAGCCCTTCAGTGATACTGGGAATCTTGTCAACTCCCTCCAAGCCTATAGGTAGTATTCTGGTCCCATCAAAATCAGAACCTAATCCGACATAGTCAGAACCAACTTTTTGTACCAGGTAATCAATATGTTTTATTACATCATTTATGGTAGATTCTCTATTTTTATCAGTTAAAAAATCAGACACAAAGGTAACTCCTATAATGCCACCTTTTTCAGCCAGAGCCCTTATTTGCTCATCTTTTAAATTCCTTAAATGGGGACAAAGTGCATAACAATTGGAATGAGAAGCAACAATGGGAGATTTGCTTCTTTTAATAACATCCCAAAAACTTGCTTCAGATAAATGGGACACATCGATAAGCATTCCTAATTTATTCATTTCATCTATAACTTTTAACCCAAATTCAGTCAAGCCACTGCTGGTGCGAGATTCTCCCATTCCATCGGCAATCTGATTCCTTTGATTCCAGGTAAGAGTCAAAAGCCTGACTCTTAATCTGTATAGCATCCTCAATACTCCCAGATCGCCTTCTAAGGCTTCTCCTCCTTCAATAGATAGAATGGCAGCAATCTTGCCAGAGCTAATGGTATTTTTTATCTGTTCATAATTAACAGCTATAGAAATGTCTTCCTTGTTTTTTTCAACCTGCTGATAAATACAATCAATTAGTTGTAATGTCCTTTTTAATGAAGTGTTTGGCTTATATAATTCTTCAATAAAAGCAGCAAAAAACTGTATATTTACTCCACCTTCTTTCATCCTGGGGATGTCGAGATGGTAAGTATTGGTTTTTTCACTTAAACTTCTGCCTTTGTTAATTATACTTAAAATAGTATCGCAATGCCCGTCAAAAACTGTAGCTTCCTGGTTTATTTGTTTTGCCAGAGAGGCGTTTTTATAATCTTTTGTCAATTTTAGAGATATCCTTCCATGAATAAAATCTTTTATCATATTTCCAAATTAAGCAGCAATTCTTACATTTATAAATTAATTAAATAATATAAAATATGCTGAAGCTAAAACCAAAACCATATCAATAATGGATATTGAACAATGCTTTTGCAGATGTTTTATTATAGCACTTTAAATAACTGAATATCAAATAATTTATTTCATTATACTCTATTTATTATTTTATAAGTTTAGATATACAATTCTTGTAGAAGCTTTTGTTGTAAAATTAAAAGACCTCTTTTTACAAAGAGGTCTTTTAAAAATATGGCTGAGGGAGGTGGGGTCGAACCACCGCTCCCAGATCCAGAGTCTGGTGTCCTACCACTAGACGATCCCTCAATCCTTATACATCAACACTAATATTTTACAACATATTTCTCATAGGTCAAACATTTATTCAAATAATATTTATTATTTTTTCATTTTTCGTTTATTTTTCTATTTTAATAGCTTTGCTGTCTGCTCTAAACGTTGAACGTTTATCTCTTTCCCCAACACTTCCATTAATGCAAACAAACTTGGACCTATTTTTTTACCTGAAAGGGAAACTCTGGTAGGATGAATAATTTGCTTACCCTTCAAATTCATTTCATTAGCAATATCTCTAACTGCCTGTTCAATGCTCTCTTCTGACCATTCTGCTAAACCTTCTAACCTCTTTGCCAGCTCATTTAGTGTTTCTTTAACACCTTCTTGCTCAAGCACTTTTTTCGAATCAGCTTCAATTTTAAAATTGTCTGTGAAAAAATAATCTGCATATTCTATAAATTGCCTGAAATTTCTTACTCTACTTTTCATTAGAGACACTACTTTTTTGAGCCAGTTAAATTGTTCATCATTTACAGAAGTGCCTATTAAACCAGATTCCTGTAAATATGGTAATAGCATTTTAACATATTTTTCTTCAGGCATAACTTTTAAGTATTCACCGTTAAACCAATTTAACTTTTCCATATCAAATATTGCTGAATGACTGGATACCTTATCCAGGGTAAATCCTTTAATTAATTCATTAATTGAAAATAATTCCTGATTAGTACCTGATGACCACCCTAAATGAGCAATATAATTAACAAGTGCTTCAGGCAAAAATCCCATTTTTTTATACTCCATAACCGATGTTGCACCATGACGCTTACTTAAACGGGTATTATCCGGACCCATTATCATTGGTATATGAGCAAAATCAGGAGCAGGAATTCCTAGCGCCTGGTAAATAACAATTTGTTTAGGAGTATTTGAAATATGGTCATCGCCTCGCATAACTAATGATATTTTCATTAAAATATCATCAATAACTACCGCAAAATTATATGTTGGAATTCCATCTGATTTGACAATAACATAATCAGTAAGCAGTTTACTGTCAAATTCCATTCTACCTTTAATTAAATCATCAACAATAATTTGATTTCCTGGCATTTTTAACCTTACTGTTGGTTTTCTTCCCTCAATTTCGAATCTCTTTTTTTCTGAATCACTCAAATGTAAGCATTTTCTGTCATATAAGGCATTGCCGCCATCAGCTAGTTGTTTTTTTCTCCGTTCTTCTAATTCTTCAGCAGTGCAATAACATTGATATGCTTTCCCGTCTGCTAAAAGTTTTTCCATATATTGTCTATAAATATCGAGTCTTTGCATTTGATAATAAGGCCCGTATTCACCATCACTTTCCGGGCCTTCATCCCAATCCAGCCCCAGCCACTTCATCCCGTCCAGAATAGCTTTAACAGCCTCTGGTGTTGACCTTAATTTATCAGTATCTTCTATTCTTAAGATGAATTTACCACTATAGTGCCTGGCATAAAGCCAATTAAACAAAGCCGTTCTTGCTCCCCCAATATGCAGATATCCAGTAGGGCTGGGGGCAAATCTTACCCTGATATTTTTTTTACTGCTTTCCATGTTTCCTCCAAGATAATTTCAATATTAAACCAAATCTTATATTTTTTATTCTAATAATTCCTCTAATCTAACAATTTCTATTCCTTCTGATTGCAACAAAATATCCAATTCATTTAAAACATCAATAGTGTTACAATATGGATGACCAATTGCAATAGCACTACCGTTTCTTATGGCATAATCTTTCAATAGTTTAACCTGATTCCGTATATAATCTATATCCTGTTCATTGTCCAAAAATACTGAACGATAAGCAGTTCTAATACCCATTTCTTTACTCAATTTATATCCAACTGAATCAGGGCTGGTCATGCTATCTACAAAAAACATATCTCTCTTCTTGATTTCGCTTAATACGATTTTCATGATATCTTCATTTTCGGTCACTTTTGAGCCCATATGGTTATTAATTCCATCTAAATTCGGGAGGTTAAGAAGGTTAGATGAAATTTTATTTCTAATCTCTTGTTCATCCATGGTTGAAAAAATTGCACCATATCCGGGATTAACATTGGAGTTATGTGGTTCCATAGGTAAATGCAATAATACAGTTATTCCTTTCTCTTTACCCATTTGGGCAACTAATTGCGAATGAGAAAGAAATGGCAAGACAGAGATTGTAACAGGGAAATTTAGGTTCAAAATCCTTTCGGCAATATCTTTTTGATATCCTAAATCATCAATGATAATTGCAATTTTGGGTTTATCAACCACATCTCTTTTCCTACCCTGAATAAACTTATGAAATAATTGCCATTCTTCATCTTGCGCATCATATATTTCATATAAGAAAGGTATTTCTTTATCTTGAATACTTTCTTTCTGTAGACCTGGTTCTTCAGATACAACACCAGGTCCTGCCATTTTCCCATTCACCTTATTATCATCTAAATGGATAAATATTCCTAATAATAGCAAGAGAATTACTGAAAGCAGCATTGAAAAAGTATAATTCCATATTTTTTTATTCATCTTTTATCTCGTCTAATTTCTACTTAAGGAAACACTGTTTAACAATATATCTATTGCGGCATCAAGTTGATTATCAGCTTCCAGAGCTTTTTCAATTGGTACAACAATATCCGGTTCAATGCCAATATTGTTAATTACCCTGTCATTAGGAGTGTAATATTCAGAAGTGGAAACAGTTACTGCAGAATCATCTGATAATGTGTATACCTGCTGAACCAATCCTTTCCCAAAAGTATTTTCTCCCACTACAACTCCTCTTTCTGAATCCTGTATTGCACCAGCAACAATTTCAGAAGCACTGGCACTTCCAATATTGACCAATAGTATTAAAGGCCATTCCGGATATTGATTACCATAAGAGTTAAAAGTCCGTGTTATATTATTTCTACCTTTTATCTTAACAATGTCACCTTCTTTAATAAAATGACTGGCAACCTCGATTGCTGATTCTAAAAGGCCACCAGGATTGTTTCTCAAATCAACGATAATTCCATCCAGTTGAATTTTTTCAAAATTATCTAACACTAATTTCAATTCTGGCCCGGTATTAGCATTAAAAGTTGAAATGCGAATATATCCTATACTATCATCCTCTATTATCTTTTCCTTTACTGCCTCTACAGTAATTGTATCCCTGATAATCTCAATCTCCAATGAATCTTCCAAACCTTCTCTTCTGATTGTTAGGGTCACCAGGGTCCCTTTCTCTCCACGTAAAATATTTACAGCTTCATCCAGGGTCATACCTTTGGTTGTTTCACCATCAATTTCCAAAATATTATCCCCTGGTTGAATCCCTGCCTGGCAAGCGGGTGTATCCTCAATTGGAGATATTACAGTTAATTGCTCATCCACTATAGTAATGGTGATACCTAACCCGTCAAAATGCCCTATAAAAAGGTTTTCCTGTTCTCGTTGAAAAGTAATTGGATCCAGGTAACGCGAATAAGGGTCATCTAATTCAGATAACATTCCTTTGATAGCTCCCTGTACCAATGCTTTTATATCAATATCTTTTTCTATATATTCACTTCTAATAATGCTGATAGCTTCAAAAAATGGCTCTAAATCATTAAAAATGCTATCAGCCTGACTTTCAACATTTTTATCAGATATTGGCGCCATTATAAATAATAATATTACTATGGCCATCATTATTGTATAAATAAATATTTTCATAAATTTTTTCATACCTTAAAACCACCTAATTCCTACAAACATTTTACTAAAATAAGATACCAATTTTGTGCTTTAATATTCAATCTTATAACCAATCAAAAGGATTAACAGGTTTCCCTTCAACCCTTACTTCAAAATGTAACCTGGGTGATATTGCCCCTCCGCTGGTACCAACCTGGGCAATTATCTGTCCTTTTGTTACCTGGTCATTCATTTTAACCAGGATTTCAGAAAGATGAGCATAAAGGGTAACTACATTACCGCCATGATCTAAAATAATAATGTCTCCATAACCTTTTACATTGCCAATATAAATGACTGTACCAAAAGAAGCAGCCCTTACAGGCTCTCCTAAAGGAGCGCTGATATCAATACCTGAATTGAAAACATATGTATTTAAATCTTCCTGTCTTTGCTGACCATAATTTGTAATAATTGAACCCTTTATCGGGAGTTGAAAAATTCCTTTCTTGGGCTGTAAAGTCTGTTCTTTTCTTTCTGTTGTTGCTGCTGCTGGTTGTTGCTGTATTGCCTGCTGTTCGGCTTGCCTTGCCTTTTCTTTTTCTCGATAAGCTATTTCAATTATTTCTTTAATCTGTGCTGATGATTTTTCTAATTCTTCCAATTTTGCCATTTTATCCTTCTTCTCTTGTTCGATTTTGGCAATATACTTGTTTTTTGCATCTATGGATATCTCTATGTTTTCTTTTTCTTTTTCAATTTCCCTTTCAAGAAGCTTGCTAATCTCTTTTTTATTCTCCAGACTATCTCTTTGTTTTTTTACAAATTCAACCTGCTCTGAAACCTGTTTTACAATTTCCGCATCATCTTTTAATATGCATTCCAAATAGTGAAATCGATTTAAAAAATGTGAAAAATCTTTACTTTCCAATAGAACAGACAGATAAGTTATATTATTATATTTATAAAACTTTTTCAATCTATTTTTTAGAATAATCATTTGTAATTCCATTTTATTTTCTTCTATTTCTAATTCTTCTTCTAGCTTTTCAATCTGTTGCAAGGTGTTCTGATAACTGTTTTGTGTAACTGCTAATTCCTTTTCTGCTTCGTTGAGTAATAGCTGAATTTTTTCCAATGATTTTTGATAATCCGTTTCCTCTTTTTTTAATCCTTCTAGCTCTTGCTCAATAGATTTTTTTCTTTGTTCAATTTGCTGCAGTCTTTCTTCTTCCTGTTCAATACTAATGTTTGGATCAGCAGCATTACTCAACATCACGTGGAGTAGTAAGATGCAACAGATAAACAACATTTTAGTTAAAAAAGGTATATAAATTTTCACATTTTTACTACTATTTTGTTTTTTCATAATTCTTCGCACCTTATTTTTCTTAACGATATTAAACTACCAAATATTCCAATAAAAACACCTAATACAATAATTATAACGGACATTCTTATTAGAACAAAATCATCGGGTGTAATATTTATAAAAGGCAAAATAACCTTAAGTTGATTCGCATAATAATAATATCCTCTAACCAGTACTATAACTGCTACTGTCGATGATAATAATCCTTTTAAAAATCCCTCTATGATAAAAGGCCAGCGGATAAACCAGCTGGTAGCTCCAACCAGGGACATTATCTCAATCTCCTGTTGCCTGGAATGAACACTTATTTTAATAACACTAACCATAATAAGTATCGCAATAAAAATCAAGATGAATATAATTGCCAATCCTGTTTTTCGAACAAAATCAAAAACCAGTATCAGATTTCTAGTAAGCTGCCCACCATAATTTACTTCCTCAACACCACTATACTGTTCTAATTGAAATGCAATGTTCTCTAAAAATTCTGATTCTGTTACTATGATTTCAATAGAAGCAGGCAGGGGGTTCTCTTGAATACCGGCCAGTATCTCTTCATGCTCTGACAAATCATCTCTTAAATTCTGAAAAGCCTCTTCTTTAGAAATATAACGAGCTTCCCTAACTCCTTGCAACTCACTGGCATCTTGAACTAATTTGTTAATTTTTTCTTCTGAAAACTCTTCCTCTAGATAAGCAATGGCAACCAATTGTGATTCCATATCATTTAGTAAAACACTAATATTAAAGTAAATCAGCAGAAACATTCCCACAATAATTAGAGTAGCAGTCAGGCTTATTATGGTAGCAAAACTGATAATTCCATTTTTTTTTGTACTCAAGAAGGATTCTTTAATGTAAAAAAAGAGGTTTCTTAGCATTGCTACACGTAGATTCCTTTCTGAGTATCAGAAACAACTTCACCACGTTCTAACCTGATAACACGCTTTTGGGCTTTGTCTACCATCAATTTATCATGTGATGCTACAATAACAGTTGTACCCCAGATATTTATTTTAAACAGTAAATTCATAATATCCCATGATGTCTCGGGGTCTAAATTTCCAGTTGGTTCATCAGTTATCAGTATTAGAGGGCGACTAACCACTGCTCTAGCTATGCAAAGTTTCTGTTGTTCCCCTCCTGAAAGTAAATGAGGATTTGTATTTTTTTTATGATACAGGCCAATAATATTAAGTATTTCATTTACTTCTTGCTTTATAATTGCATTTTTGGCTCCAACCACTCTCAAGCTAAAAGCTACATTCTCAAATACATTTCTATCATAGAGAAGTTTAAAATCCTGAAATACCACACCTATTTCTCTTCTTAAATAGGGAACTAATGAAGTCTTTAATCTTGCCAAATTTACACCATCAACAATAACCTGCCCTTTTGATGGAAGTATACCTCGATAAATTAGTTTTAAAAAAGTTGTTTTACCAGCTCCGGTAGGACCAACCAGAAAAACAAATTCTCCTTTTTTAATATGAGTATTTACATCCCATAATGCATGAATCTTATTTGGAAAAGTCTTAAAGACATGAAACATTCGAATCAATTATATCCCGAGTCCTTTCTGATACATTTTTTTTCCATAAATTGATAAAATAATTGAACATTAGAAAGTACTTCCTGCTCAAATTGTTGTGCTTTTGATTTTAAGATAGACTCAATCATATCTCTGTGTACATTTAAATATTTTAACTTATTATCTATATTTTTTACAGTTATTTGATTTACATTTATTAATAATTCAGGAAGATTTAATGACTGAACATAATTACTTACTTTGGGATCATAATCAATTGCAATAAAAGGTTTAGCTACAAGTGTTGCAAATATAATCGAATGAAGTCTCATACCGATTATTATTGATAATTTTGAAATTAGAGATAGCACTAAATCCGGGGTTAATTCCTCTTCAATAATTTTTGCTTTCGGAAACTTCATTCTCTGCACAATATCTTTTATGATTGAAATATCTATATCAAGCTGAAAGGGAATAAAAAAAACATCTGCCTGCTTTTTTTCAATTAAATAGTCCGCTATTCTAGCAAATTGTAATATTTTTTTATCATAGTCAATTGCTATATCCTTACAATTTCTAAGTACAATCCCAATTCTTAAAGTATTTTCTGTCCTGCTTGATGACCTTTCTAAACCATATTTTTTTTTCATTTCATTGGTAATTTCTTTTTCCTTTATCAGAAAAGCAGTATCCGCATTAACAACAACATTTTTACTTAAAATGCCCAATTTTTCTAAAAATATTTTTGATTGCTTATCCCTAACGATGATTAAGTTTACCTTTTTGAATGACCACCTTATAAGTATCTTATTTATGTTATTTTTTATTGGTCCAATCCCTTGCCCATAAACAACAGTTGGAATATTGAATAGCCTGGCAAGGATTATAAGACCAAGATAATATATTACACTAAACCCTTTGCCGCTTACGTCCTGCAGTAATCCACCACCCCCGCTAATAAATATACCTGAATGCTTTAGACTGGATATTATTGGGAAAAACTTAAGTCGATGTATAGCTTTTACCTGGTATAATAATTTTGTTTTTTCGGGTTTATTTGAGAGCACTATAATTTTTTCTTTAGAAATATAATTGGAAAATCCTTGAATCATTGCCATTAAAATGGCTTCATCTCCGCAATTTCCAAAACCATAATATCCTGAAATCATAATCGGTTTAAGATCATTCATTACTCTTGACATTTATTCTTTCCCGAAAAATACAATAGAAAATAAACAATATTGAAGCCAATATAATTCCAATCAGTAATCCTAACCAATATCCATTAAACGTTCTCAACAAAGAGAAAGAAATAGAAGTATGAACATGGCAAAATGTATTCACGATTGTAACCGGAGCCACTGTTCCCATTATTATAAAAGGTATTTTTAGATAATGTAGATCCAGGTAATTCATTGCAATGGCAAGTGCTATTAAGGGATATCCAATTAAAAATTCCTTATTTCTTGGCCTGGCGATTAAAACATCTTCCAGAAATAATCTCATTTTTTCCTCGATACCCAGTACCGGTAAAAAAGAAAAATTCCCTGAACGAGCAATGTATATAATTCCAAAAACTAATAATAATAATAATAAAAGAGCATGTTCAAACAAAATCGGTTTTTTCAAATCATCGGTTAGTAATTTTTTATCCTCTTTGCTAAACCACCAAAAATAAAAAGCAACCAGGGCTAATGGGATAACAAAGGCTATTTTGATTCCACTAAATAACTGGATAGCCAAAATAAATTTATAATGCGATAACAATGCTCCAATAATTAATCCACCCAGTAATGATATTAGCATAATACTGCTTGTGCCAATAAATATCTTTTTTAACATTTCAATTAAAATAGTCTTTTCACTTACGGATGTCTTGATGAAATAGTGCTTATGTTTAATAATTGCCAGTACAGGAAACACCAAAGCACTTATCAGTGCAAGTATCTTCATTAAAAATATTTTTCCAATTACGACATCGATAACAATTAAACAAACAAAACCAATTATAAATAATACAATGGAATATTTCTTAAATATTTTAAAGAATTCAATTAATAGCATTATACCGGCAGATATGACTCCCAGGCTAATTAAATAAATAAAAAAAGACGATACCTGGTAATTGGGGAATAAGCTTGCCTGACCTACCAGGTAGTTTTTCTGCTCAAGCTTTTCCTTTATGCTTTCAATATAATCCAGGTTATATTGCACCAGGTCCACCGCGCGAGTTTTTAAAAAAGGATTCAAGTAGAATATTCGAATATTTCTTTCCTGGGCTGCCCTGGCCCATCTATCGATTGCCGTATTTAGAGTTATTTTTTCCATTTCCTCACTGGTAATACTATGTACCCTGACAGCTAATTCACTAATATTGTTTGCAATATTATGAATTCCTTTTTGAGATGTAAATTCAATAATACCAAATGGATAATTATTTTCATTTAAGAATTCAGCTGTTTCAGAAAATAGTTTTTCAGATGGATAGCCAAGAACTTCCTCCTCATCAAAAATAATTGAAGATATATTTTCCAACCTTTCCATATCAGATATTTTCAGTTGAAGTATTTCTGCTGTGATTTTAAATGGATTTTTAGGTCTTAACACAACATTGAAACCAAAATCTTGTATCTTTTCAATATCATCTTTGGAAAACCCCAATCCGAGTTTTGCTAATTCCTCTTCATTGCCATGCACTACCAGATTATAATTTTCTTCGTTAAAAATATTCTTTTGTATCGTTCCCTCGCCAAAATATTGTTGAAAAAGACCTTCTATCTTCTTTATTAATGAGTAATCCCTGGTTACAATCATTTGTTCGCCTGGAAGCATTTGGTCTGAGGCAGTAAAATATAAATTATGTAGAAAATTTATTTTTGCTAAATCCCCGGTAGTTAAAAAGGCTATTTTGCCCTGCAATAAGAGTGTCTCAATAGTATCTTCATGCACTGCAATGCTGGTTATTCCTTTATCTTTTAACTGAGTAAGTAATTCATTTTCATTATAACCTTCTTGTAAGGCCAATTCTCTTATTTTGTTCAGGCTAATCACCATTTCTACCTGTTTAAAATTCTTTTCCAGGTTAAATCGCTGAACACCTACTATGGCTGAGACAATAAGGGCAAATAAAATAAGAAAAATGAATAAATTTTTTGTATTTATTTTCACCGATTTGGTACCTCTAAATATATTTTGAAAAGATAGTTCACATTTTTACACATCAATATATAGAAATGAAATGCACCTTCACTACTATATCATAAAGGTGCATTTCATTTCTATTATTTATTTTTAATACCATAAATATTGCAATTATTTTATTTTTATTGCAATAGTGTCAGCATGACCCCGGCAGCTACAGCTGTTCCAATAACCCCGGCAACATTAGGTCCCATAGCATGCATTAATAAAAAATTCCTGGGATTAGCCTGCTGTCCTACTGTTTGAGCTACTCTGGCAGCCATCGGAACTGCTGATACTCCTGCAGCTCCTATTAGTGGATTGACTTTTCCACCAGATAGTTTGTGCATTATTTGGCCAAACATGACACCTCCAAATGTACCAAAAGCAAATGCTACCAATCCCAAAGAAATTATTTTTATTGTCTCAACGGTCAAGAAATACTCGGCCTGCATTGTAGCTCCAACACAGGTACCTAAAAAAATTGTTACAATATTTATCAGTTCATTTTGGGCAGTATTTGATAATCTATTTACAACCATGCTTTCTCTAAACAAATTTCCCAACATCATAATTCCAATAATAGGTACTGAGGCTGGTAATATTAAGCCAACAAAAACGGTGCTGATAATTGGAAATAATATCTTTTCCGCTTTTGAAACAGGCCTTAATTGTTTCATAACAATCTTTCTTTGCTCTTTTGTTGTAAACATCTTCATAATAGGAGGTTGTATCAAAGGAACTAACGACATGTAAGAATAAGCAGCTACTGCAATGGCTCCCAGGATATGTGGTGACATCTTAGATGCCAGATAGATTGATGTTGGACCATCTGCCCCTCCAATAATAGCAATAGCGGCTGCTTCCTGTAAACTGAAGCCTATTAGAACTGAGCCAATTAGTGCAACAGATACTCCTAATTGAGCCGCAGCACCTAAGAGAAATGTAGCCGGATTTGCCAGCAAAGGCCCAAAATCTGTCATGGCCCCAATTCCCATAAATATCAAAATAGGAAATAACTCGTGCCTGATACCAAAAGAAAGTATTTGTAGGAAACCACCTTCTTCCATCAGTCCAGTAAAAGGAAGGTTTACTAAAAGAGCACCAAAGGCAATAGGCAACAACAATAAAGGCTCATATTTTTTGACAATAGCAAAATACAACAATACTCCAGCTACCAGCATCATAATGAAGTTTTCTAAGGTAAATCCTGTAAATCCGGATATCTTAGCAATAGAAATTAGCGAGTTAATAAAAACCATTTATTTCTCCTTTCCTATCATTACTCGATAACCAACAAAGTATCATCAGTTTCAACCATATCATTAACTGATACTGATATTTTCTTGACCTTTCCACTAGTATTAGCCACAATTTCGTTCTCCATTTTCATAGCCTCTAAAATCAATAATGTATCTCCTTCATTTACACTATCCCCTTCTGATACATTTATTTTTAGAACTTTTCCCGGCATAGGTGCTTGTACTTCTTCTCCTTCTGCACTAGCCTGTTCAGCTGATTTCTTTGTTTCTGCTTGAGGAGCTGCTTTTACTTCAGGTTTCTTTGTTGTTTCCTTCTTTTCAGGTTGCCTGGGGGCAGAAACTGTTGAAACGGCAGGTGTAGATTGATTTCCATCTGTAACTTCTTCTACTTCTACCATGAATTCCTGGTCATTAACTTTTATTTTAAATTGTTTCATTATTTTAAAATCCTCCTTTTTTTCTGGAACTTATTGAAATTCTATTAGACATTGCGTGTTGCATTCCTGCTATAGTCCAGGGACTTCTTCCGGTTGATATTGGTTTTTTTATATTAAGAATTTTTATTTTATTCATAGGTGTTTCCATATAACTTGCTATAGCAGCTGTTATGACTGCCACTAATTCTTCATTTAATTCACAACTCTTTTGTGCTGTACTTTTCACTTCCGGTTTTTCTGTAATTACTTCTTTCTTTTGTGCAATTAATTCCTTTTCAGTTTTTGCTTGTTTTTTAGAAGTCATCTCGATAATCACTCGCAATCCCGTCATTAACAAAGCAAGTAAAGACAGAATGACAAAAACTAAAATAATAACTGTAAAGGCTATTTTAATAGCTCCCTCTAATCCTACATACATAGTTTGTACCCCTTCTTTTTAATCAGAAGTTATTCATTTTAATTAACCAAAATTTTATACTATACAAAACTTTATACGGGAAGATTTCCATGCTTTTTCCCGGGCAAGCTTTCCCTTTTTGTTGATAGCATTTCAAAGGCTGTAATTAATCTTGGGCGAGTCTCTCTTGGGTCAATTACCACATCTACATAACCTCTCTTGGCAGCCTCATAAGGATTCGAAAATCTTTCTGCATATTCATCTATTTTTTGCTGGCGGAATTTTTCCGGTTCTTGTGCCTGCTCTATTTCTTTTCTAAATATAATGTTTGCCGCACCCTGTGAACCCATTACTGCCAGTTCTGCAGTAGGCCAGGCAATAACCTGATCAGCTCTTAATTCTTTTCCACACATAGCTAAATAAGCGCCACCATATGATTTTCTTGTAACAACAGTTATCTTTGGCACAGTAGCTTCAGAATAGGCATACAGTAGTTTTGCACCATGCCTTATTATTCCACCATATTCTTGAGCAGTACCAGGTAAAAATCCCGGGACATCAACTAAAGTTAAAATAGGTATATTGAAGGCATCACAAAACCTAACAAATCGGGCAGCCTTATCGGAGGCATCAATATCAAGACAACCTGCCAGAACCTTTGGCTGATTGGCTATAATTCCAATACTTTTACCCTTTAACCTGGCAAATCCTGTAATCATATTTCGGGCAAAATGTTCATGGGCTTCAAAAAAATCACCATCATCAACAATATACTTTATTATATCCTTCATCTCATATGGCTTATTAGGATCAGTTGGAACAATATTAAGTAGAGCTTCTTCCATACGATGTGGGTCATCGCCACTTTCTTGAATTGGAGAATCCTCCATATTATTAGATGGAATAAAGCTGACCATTTTTCGAACAGACTCAAAAACTTCCTGTTCATTCTCAGCAGCAAAGTGAGCAACTCCACTCTTTTGATTGTGGGTCATTGCTCCACCAAGCTTTTCTGAAGTAACATTTTCACCAGTAACAGCTTTTATAACACTTGGACCTGTTATATGCATAATACCAATTTTCTTGACCATAAAGACAAAATCCATAATTGCTGGTGAGTAGACAGCTCCTCCAGCTGTAGGCCCAACTACAACGGATATTTGCGGTATAACACCTGAAGCAATAGTATTTCGATAGAATATTTCACCATATCCGCTAAGGGAGTCAACTCCCTCCTGTATCCTGGCACCGCCTGAATCATTAATCCCAATAACCGGGGCACCCATCTTCATCGCCATATCCATAATTTTACATATTTTTTTAGAATGCATTTCTCCTAAAGAACCACCTATTACTGTAAAATCCTGGGAAAAAACATATACTAACCTTCCATCAATAGTTCCATAACCTGTCACAACTCCCTCTCCTGGAACTTCTTTGCCTTCCATCCCAAAATTAGTGCAACGGTGCTCAACTAAAAGATCCAGTTCATTAAAACTATCCTTATCCAATAATAAATCTATTCTTTCTCTGGCAGTTAATTTCCCTTTGTCATGCTGCGCTTGGATTCTTTTTTTCCCGCCACCAGCCAGGACTTTTTCTGTCTTCTCCTGTAACTGTTTTATCAAATCATTAATTGATTTTTCCATTAAGCTTCCACCTCTCTTTATTCCCTGTTATTATTTAAATTTTCTACAAAATAAGTCCTTATATTTTTTTATCAAACTAACAGATAATATTAGACATACTTATTTACTTTTATAAATTTTTTCGAGATTTATGTTCACAAAGTTCTATTAAAATACCATTAGTGCTTTTGGGATGCAAAAAGGCAATTCGTGCTCCGCCAGCCCCATAGCGAGGTTTTTCATCAATTAATCTGACACCTTTTTCTTTCAATTCTTCTAATTTTGCCTCTAAGTCATCAACTTTAAAAGCAATATGGTGAATACCTTCCCCCTTTTTTTCAATAAATTTAGCAATATTACCATCAGGAGAAGTTGATTCCAGTAACTCAATTTCACTTTCGCCAACAGGTAAAAAAGCTACTCTTACATTTTGTTCTTCTACCACTTCCTCTCCGGTGCATTTCATGCCCAGCATATTTTTAAAAATATTAAGCGAATTCTCAAGATTTCCTACCGCTACCCCTATATGGTCAATTTTTTTAAACACTTTAGCTATCCTCCTTAAATAGTTTTTCCTTGAAAACTGTAGAAAGATTTTTTACTGCATTATAAGGATTGTCATTTTGTTGTAATACTCTGCTTACTTCATTTTCTATTTTATCTTCACCAATATATTCAAAAAACATCTCTCGCCAGCTTTCCTGGAAAAGATCGAAAATCTCTTTTCTTGTCCTGTTTCTCCTTCTTTTTAATAATTGACTACTTTTTTTTAAATATTTTATAAATTTATCCACTTCTGCCCAAAGAGCGTCAATACCTATATTTTCTGTTCCTACTGTCTTTATAATGGGAGGAGCCCACTTTTCATTATTTTTATCTTCAATCAGGTGTAACATCATTTCAATTTCAGCAATTAATTTATCACTTCCATCTCTATCAGATTTATTAACAACAAATATATCACCTATTTCCATAATTCCGGCTTTTATAACCTGAATATCGTCTCCCATCCCAGGCATAACAATCAAAATTACAACATCTGATACTTTAATAACATCTATTTCGGATTGCCCAACTCCCACTGTCTCAATAAAAATAAAATCTTTACCCATTGCATCCATAATTTTGACAACAGCCTGGGTTGAACGAGATAAACCTCCTAAGTGACCGCGGGCGCCAACACTTCGGATAAATACATCTTTATCTGTTGTTAAATCCTGCATTCTTATCCTATCACCCAAGATAGCACCTCCTGAGAAAGGGCTACTTGGATCTATAGCAATAATTCCAACTTTCTTGTTCATTTTTCTCAGATGCTTTGTTAATTTATCAGTAATAGTGCTTTTCCCCGACCCAGGGGGGCCGGTAATGCCAACAACTATAGCATGCCCACAATGTTGATGCAATTCTTTCAAAACCGGTTGTGCCTGCTGGAAATCATTTTCAACCATGGTTATCAACCTTGCAACAGCTCTGGTGTCTCCTTGTCTAATTCTTTCAACTAATTTCATATAAATTCCCTTTTATTTAAAAATTATGCAACAGCAACATGTGATTTTATAAATTCCACAATTTTTTTAGTATCTGTACCAGGAGTAAATATTTCTCTGATACCAATCTTCTTTAATTCTTCTATATCCTCATTTGGTATTATTCCCCCAGCAATCACAAGGATATCGGACATGTCTTTTTCTTCGAGCATCTGAATTATTTTGGGAAATATATACATATGGGCACCAGATAAAATACTAAGCCCGATTACATCTACGTCTTCCTGGACTGCAGTTTCAATAATTTGTTCGGGAGTTTGCCTTAAGCCGGTATAAATAACTTCCATTCCTGCATCCCTTAATGCTCTGGCAATTACTTTTGCCCCGCGGTCATGCCCATCCAAACCTGGTTTAGCTACTAAAACTCTAATTCTTGATTTTTTCATATTTCACCTTCCTTGATACTATATCTTAATAGAATCTTTATATTCTCCAAAAATATCTCTCAGCTGGTCGCAAACTTCTCCCAATGTAGCATAACTTTTAACACATTCTAATATAAATGGCATCACATTTTTATCGGAATTAGCGGCTTCTTTTAAATCATTTAGTTTTTCTTTTACCTCGTTCTCTTTGCGAGAAATTTTTACTTCTTCCAATTTTTTAATCTGTTGTTTTTCAATTTTTGGATTCACTTTAAGTAGATCTTTCATTGTTTCTTCTTCTGATTGAAACTGATTAACTCCTACAACCACTCTTTTTTTATCTTCAACATCTTTTTGGTAATCGTATGCACTATTTTGTATCTCTTTTTGTATAAAACCTTTTTCAATTGCTTTGGGAGCTCCTCCCAGTTTATCAATTTGATTAATATAATCCATAACTGCATCTTCAATTTCCCTGGTCGTTTTTTCAATATAAAAAGACCCTGCCAATGGATCGACAGTTTCGGTAACACCACTTTCATGTGCAATAACCTGCTGTGTCCTTAAGGCAATTCTTACTGATTTTTGTGAGGGCAAAGAAAGGGCTTCATCCCTGGAATTGGTATGCAAAGATTGTGTTCCTCCAAGAACCGCTGCCAGTGCTTGTAAAGTAACCCTGATAATATTGTTGTCCGGTTGCTGAGCAGTAAGAGTACAGCCAGCTGTTTGGGTATGGAAACGAAGCATTAGAGATTTAGGATTTTTTGCACCAAAACGCTCTTTCATAATTTTTGCCCATAGTTTTCTTGCTGCTCTGAATTTAGCAACTTCCTCGAATAAATCATTATGCGCATTAAAGAAGAAAGATAACCTTGGGGCAAATTTATCTACATCCAGGCCTTTTTTCACTGCAGCATCAACATAAGCAATTCCATTTGCCAGGGTAAAAGCAATCTCCTGTATTGCAGTTGAACCAGCTTCCCTTATGTGATACCCGCTTATACTTATAGTATTCCACTTTGGTAAATTCTTTGAACAATAATCAAAGATATCGGTAATTAGCCTCATTGATGGTAAAGGTGGAAATATATAAGTACCTCTGGCAATATACTCCTTTAGAATATCATTCTGGATTGTCCCATTTAACTTATCGGCAGAAACACCCTGTTTTTCAGCTACTGCTATATACATGGCAAGCAAAACAGCTGCCGGCGCATTTATAGTCATAGAAGTACTTACTTTTTCCAGGGGGATACCTTCAAACAATATCTCCATATCTTTGAGTGAATCAATAGCTACCCCAACTTTCCCAACCTCGCCATGAGACATTGAATGATCAGAATCATAACCAATTTGGGTTGGTAAATCAAAGGCAATGCTTAATCCTGTTTGGCCATTTTTTAGTAAATATTTATACCTTCTATTTGATTCTTCGGCATCTCCAAAGCCAGCATATTGCCTCATAGTCCATAGTCTGCCTCTATACATAGTAGGTTGAACACCCCTGGTATAAGGGTAATCCCCAGGATAGCCTATATCTTCCAAATAATTGATGTTTTCTAAATCCAAAGGGTCATATAATCCCTTTACTTCCTTATTGGAACCAGTCACAAATTTATCTTTTCGCTCTGGAAATCTATCTAATATTTTTTTCAACGTATTGTCGGACCATTGTTTTTTTGCTTCTTTTATTTGCTTGTAATCCACGTTTTAAATCCCTCCTTCTCTTATATTCATTTTTGAAAAATAATTAATACGGTGAAAGTAAATTAATAAGTTTTGTTATTCCTTTCACTTTTTTGCTTCCATGATAAGATCTTCCACTAAGACATCAATTTTAATAATATTAATGCCAGTAATATAATCTAATTCTCTTTTTAATTTATTCTGTATATTTTTTACAATATCAGGTATATTATTTCCGTAACTTAAAATAAGATTCATTTGAACCAAAATGCCTTCTTCGCTAATATCTATCTTAGTTTTTCCGAGCCTAATTACTTCTTTAAAATCTTTAATACTGAAAAAGATAATATCTAAAATAGCATTTTCGGAAATAAATAATTTTCCAAAATAACTAAAAGGTGGCCGAACTACAGTTCTTTCCCCAATCTTCCGTTTCCCATATCTTCTCCGATAAAATATCTCCAAGGAATCAACTAAATTAATAGGAAATTTTCTTTGTACTTCTATCCCTGGTAGGGGAATAATATGAGTACCTTCCCTGGAACGGCTGTTTCTTGCCAATTGAATTTCCTTTTCGCTTGAGATGTCTTCAATAAAAAATGTTTTACTGACTTTGGGTAATTCCAGTGTCTGAACAATTTTATCAACCATTCCTTTTGAAGTTCCCAGTACCATTATTTTTTCGGGTTTTTCCTGTTTAATGACATCCCGAACTGCCTGTGCATGTTCTTTTTCAAAAAAAATTGCTTTTCTTATAGCCTGAATCTTATTAGATTCTCTTTTAGCTGATAATCCTGCTAAAATCCTGTCTTTTTTAATTAATAAACCATCGTCAATGATATATTCTATATGCTCTTTATGAGCAACTAATAAGGCTTTATGACTTTTTCCTGTTCCGCTTTCCCCTACCAGGGCTATAATCTTCATACAAACAGCTCTACTTTTTTCAATGATTAATCTGCCTTGACCCAGCCTCTACCTTTAACGGCATGTGCTACACGTCTCACCGCAATAATATAAGCAGCATCTCTTGGATATAGATTTTCCTTTTCAGCCAATTGAGCAACATCATTAAAAGCATCGGTCATAATTTTTTCTAATTTTTCTAAAACTTCTTCCTTAGACCAATAATAGTTCATATTATTCTGTACCTGTTCAAAATATGAAACAGTAACTCCTCCGGCATTGCATAGAAAATCTGGAATAAGGTAAAGACCTTTTTCTTTAATAATCTTATCTGCTTCCGGAGTTGTTGGGGTATTAGCTGCTTCTGCGTAAATTTTAACAGTATTGAAATCAATATCATTTACATTATCTTTATGAACAGCAGACCCCAGTGCAGCTGGAATTAATACTGTAACTGGTTTCGTTAACCAGGCATCAGCATCTTCCTGTTTCCAGCCAAGAGATTTTGCTTTTTCCGGGTCAATTGTACCAAACTTGTCCAATGTTCCCGGTGCAAACAAATCTTTAGGGTTAATACCTTCTTCACAAGTATAGGTATATGCTTTTTTATCCTTAGAATCCCAGCACGACATAGCAATTACTTTTCCGCCATACTCAACAAACTTCTCACAACAATACTGGGCATTATTACCTGCTCCTTGAATAGAAGCAGTAGCACCTTTTATGTTAATATTCAATCTTTTTAATGCTTCTCTAACACAATATATAACTCCATATCCAGTAGCTTCTGTTCGTCCAAGGGAACCTCCAACACCAACTGCTTTTCCAGTAACAAAACCCGGTTTTCTACTTCTGGCTATAGTATCATACTCGTCCATAATCCATAACATATCCTGTGGATTAGTGGCTACATCAGGTGCAGGAACATCCATTTCAGGGCCCACAAATTCATATACTTTTCTAACCCACCCACGACAGAGTTTTTCTGTTTCTCTTTCTGACAATTCCCGGGGGTCACAAACTACTCCTCCTTTTCCTCCACCAAGAGGAATATTAACGACTGCGCATTTCCAGGCCATCATCATTGCTAACGCTCGAACCATATCAATTGTTTCATCATCTGCAAACCTTAAACCACCCTTTGCAGGGCCTCTGGCAGTAGAATGTTGAACTCTAAACCCGGTAAATGTCTTAGTAGTGCCATCATCCATTTCCACTGGAATACGAATTCTTATTTCTCTTTCTGCTTCTCTTAAAAATTCACGCATGGATTCGTTTAAACCACTCTTTTCTGCATTAGAATCAAATTGTGATTGAACAATTTCAAAAGGATTCATTTTCTCATCAGTACTCATTTTAAACCTCCAAAATATTATTATTTATTTTTTCTTAAACTTTTTCCTGATAATAAATACTCATCTATTGCCCTGGCAGCAATTTTACCGTCTCCTACAGCAGAAATTACGGTAGCTGCCCCTCTTACAATATCCCCACCAGCAAAGATTCCCTCACAGGTAGTCATCATAGTTTCTTCATCTATTTTGAAATATCCCCATTTATTAACTTCAACTCCTCGTGCACTATTAGAAATAATCGGGTTAGCCATTGTTCCAATAGCATCGATTACCATATCAACTTCTATTACAAAATTTGAACCTTCAATTGGAACAGGCCTTCTTCTTCCAGAATCATCAGGCTCTCCCAATTCCATTTTTATACATTCTATACCAGTCACTTTTCCTTCTTTATTTCCAAGAACCCTTACTGGTAAAGTTAAAAAATTAAAGACTATCCCTTCTTCTTCTGCATGATGGACCTCTTCCGCTCTTGCTGGAACTTCTTTTCTGGAGCGTCGATAAATAATATATGATTTTTCAGCACCTAACCGTAGTGCTGTCCTGGCAGAATCCATAGCAACATTTCCTGCTCCAATAGTAGCAGCTTTTCTGCCAATTCTAATTGGGGTATCATACTCAGGAAAAAGGTAGGCTTTCATTAAATTAGAACGAGTCAAAAATTCATTTGCAGAATAAACATCATTCATATTTTCGCCTGGAATATTCATAAAACGCGGAGCGCCTGCTCCATTGGCTAAAAATATTGCATCAAAATCATTTTTTAAATCTTCCACACTTCCGGTAGCCCCAACTACAAAGTCAGTAACCACTTTAACACCGTTTTTTTCAATTTCTTTTACTTCATATTCTACAATTTCTTTGGGAAGCCGAAATTCAGGAATACCATAGACAAGAACTCCTCCGGGTTTATGTAAAGCTTCAAAAAGTGTTACATTATAACCCATTTTGGCCAAATCAGCGGCACAGGTTAATCCCGCAGGGCCTGAACCGACTACGGCTACTGCTAAATTTCTTTTTTGAATATCCCCTTTTTCCCCGTGGATATCATTTTCTCTGGCCCAGTCAGCTACAAAACGCTCTAACCTTCCAATAGCAATTGGTTTTCCTTTTTTATTTAAAACACATTCTTTCTGGCATTGCTCTTCCTGGGGGCATACCCTGCCTGTAACCGCAGGAAGCGCGTCTGTTTCCAATATTGTTAAATAAGCGCTTTTGAAATCTTCCTCGACAATATACTTGATAAATTTAGGAATATTAATCTCTGCAGGACAACCATTCATACATGTTGGTTTTTTGCATTGTAAGCATCTTTGCGCTTCCTTAATCGCCTCTGCTTTGGTGTACCCTAAGGGCACTTCATTGAAATTATGAATCCTATCAGCAGGAAGCTGCTCTCGCATAGGAATTTCTTCCTGTTTCATTCTTTCTTTTACAGGTATCATTTCAGCCATTATCTTTCCCCCCCCTTGCAATGACATGTTTTTTGTTCTTTATAGTGATTCCAGGATTTTCCTTCTTCATTTTTATAACGACTGATGCGATTCATAAATCCATCCCAGTCAACTAATTGGCCATCAAATTCAGGTCCATCAGTGCATACAAATTTAGTCTCTCCTCCTATGGATACTCTGCATGAACCACACATTCCTGTTCCATCAACCATAATTGTATTGAGACTTACAATCGTATCGACAGGGTAGGACTTAGTTAAAGCACAGGTCACTTTCATCATAATAGGGGGACCGATTGTCCACACTTTTTTAATTGCCTTATCATTATCAAGTTTCTCTTTTAAAGCCTCGGTGACAAACCCTTTTCTGCCATAACTTCCATCGTCGGTAGTTACAATTAACTCGTCAGAGACCTTTTTTAGCTCTTTTTCCATAATAATCAATTGTTTTGTCCTTGCTCCAATAATTGTTATAACACGATTACCCGCTTCTTTTAAGTTACGAGCAATTGGATGAATACAGGCAATTCCAGTCCCTCCACCAACCAGTACAACTGTTCCAAAATTATCTATTTCAGATTTTTTACCCAGGGGACCAATAAAGGAAAAAAGATAGTCCCCTTCTTTAAATTTAGATAATTCATCAGTTGTTTTTCCAACTACCTGGAATACTATATATATCAAGCCATCTTTTCTATTATAATCTGCAACAGTAAGGGGAATTCTTTCACCGTTTTCCCTGGTCATTAGAATAATAAATTGACCGGGCTGTACAGATTTTGCTACTTCCGGAGCTTTTACCCACATAGCATAAATATCCTGGTAAAGCATTTCTTTCTTTGTAATCTGGAACATTTCTTAACTCTCCTGGTTATATTTCTTATTTTAATTTACTACATATTTCTAAGGTATCACGGGCAATCATAAGCTCTTCGTTAGTCGGAATAACCATGACTTTCACTTTCGAATCTTCGGTGCTAATAATGGCCTGAGATCCTTTTACACTATCATTCTTCATATCATCAATTTTAATGCCGAAGAAACTTAATCCCTTACATACATCTTTCCTTAATACCGGGGAATTTTCTCCTATACCTGCAGTAAAAATCAGTACATCCAAGCCATCCATAGCCGCTGTATAGGCTCCAATATATTTTTTTAACCCGTAATGTAAAACATCTAAGGTTCTTTTTGCTTTTAAATTGCCCTCTTTAGCCTTTTCCTCTAAATCACGTTTATCACTGGATATTCCTTCTGATAATCCGATAAATCCACTTTTCTTATATAAGATATCATTCATTTCCTTAAAGTCTATCTCTTCTTTCCCCATTAGAAATGGAATAACTGCCGGGTCAACATCACCACAACGAGTTCCCATGATAACCCCTGATATTGTTCCGAAACCAAGGCTGGTATCAATAGATTTGCCATTCTTGACAGCGGTTAAACTGGAACCATTACCTAAATGGCATGTAATAATTTTAAGTTCTTTAAGGTTTTTCTTTAATATTTGTGAAGCTTTTTGGGATACATATTTATGAGAAGTTCCATGAAAACCATACCTTCTAAGTTGATACTTTTCATAATATTGATAGGGTAAACCATAAAGATATGCATGTTCTGGAATTGTCTGGTGAAAAGCTGTATCAAAAACTCCTACCTGCGGGGTATCTGGTAATAATTCCTGGCATACTTTAATTCCCAGCATATTTGGTGGATTATGTAATGGGGCTAATTCAGTGTATTTATTTAAAGTATTCATAACATCTTGATTTATTAATACAGAATCTGAATATTTCTCGCCACCATGAACAACACGATGCCCAATAGCATATATTTCTTTGATATCACTAATAACTTTATTTTCATTATTTAACAGAATATCAATCACCAATTCAATACCTTTTCGGTGATTAGGTATATCCAGTTCTTTCTTTATTACATCTTTTCCGGTAGGATGATGGGTAATCAGTGAACCTTTTATTCCAATTCGCTCAACCAATCCTTTTGCTAATAAAGATTCATCAGTCATATCGAAAAGGCGATATTTAATAGAGGAACTTCCGCTATTTACCACTAATATTTTCATTATATTTTTTCCCTTTCAAAATATTTTTTTAATATTTATAGCTTTTTTGCAACTTCAAACCCATGCTCCAATGCTTTAATATTTATATCTTTTACTCTTGCCGGTATTCTGGTAGAAAGAGCATTCTTGATAGCATCATGGGTAACTATTTCTGTTAGTTGTACTATTATACCTAAAGATATAATATTAGTAACCAATTTATTGCCAATTACTTTTACAGCATCTTCTTCTATAGGGTATTGATATATACTACCATTAAAATCAGGGATTTTCGAAATATTTGTTGAATCTGCTAACAATAATCCGTTATTTTTCAGATTTTTTATATATTTATCACAAGATTCCTGGGTTAAAGCTAATAAAATATCAGATTTTATTACTTTGGGATAGTCAATTTTCTCTTTACTAATAATAACTTCTGATCTACTTGCTCCACCTCTTGCTTCCGGTCCATAAGATTGTGTCTGCACTACCTCAAATCCATCATGGATACCAGCAGCTTCGGCCAAAATTATTCCTGCCAAAATAAGTCCTTGTCCGCCAGAACCGCTTAAACAAATTTCTTTTCTCTCGTTACTCATTTTTTCCTCCCTCTTGTTGGGCATAAGCACAAATTTCCTGATATTTTTCGGTATATTCCGGTACACTTATGTTCAAAAATTCTCCGGTTGGTATTTTATCCTTTTTTTCTTCATCAGACAACTTTTCCCACGATTTCCTTGGTATTGTAATATTTTTAATCCATTCAATCATGTCAATAGGTGTCCTTAATTTGTTCATTTTCCCGTATGAAATAGGACAATCTGAAATCATCTCAACAACTGCAAATCCTTTTTTATTTAGGGCATTTTTCATAAATCGAATACTTTGATTAACATTAAATACATTACTTCTTGCCACATATGATGCTCCTGCACTAGCAGCTAGGGCAGAAATATCGAAATTCTGGTCGATATTCCCGTATGGAGCTGTTGTTCCATATTTCCCGGTAAGAGTCATTGGTGAATATTGCCCTCCAGTCATCCCATAAACCATATTATTGATAATAATAGCAGTAATATCAATATTTCTACGAGCAGCATGAATAAAATGATTTCCTCCTATGGCAGAGCAATCACCATCCCCCATTACTGCAATAACTTTTAACTTTGGGTTTGCCATTTTAATACCGGTTGCAAAAGCCAGTGCTCTACCATGAGTAGTATTCATGGTGTTAAAATCAACATAACCGGTTATTCTACTGGAACAGCCAATTCCCGATATCATTGCAATCTCGTCTTTTTCCCAGCCAAGAATATGGATGGCTCGGATTAAAGCCCCCAGAACAATTCCGTTACCACAACCTGGACACCAGATATTGGGAAACATTTCCTTTCTTATATATTGACCTATTATATCTTTATTATTCATTGTATTATTTCCTCCTCAATCTTCTCAAGTATCTCAACAGGATTAATTAAGTCACCATCTACTTTTCCATAAGAAATAACCCGGCATTTACCATGTGCTGCCCTTTCAACTTCCCTGGAAATTTGGCCTAAATTCATCTCCGGTACAATGATTATTTTTACTTTTTCTGCTAGGCGGTTAATAGTATTATCAGTAAAAGGCCATAAAGTTACTAATCTTAACAAGCCTGCTTTAATTCCTTTTTCCCTGGCTAATTTTACAGTTCTTTCCGCTGCTCTTGCAACTGAACCATAAGCTACAATAGCTATTTCGGCATCATCTAATGAATATTCATCTTTAATAACTATGTCCTCTGCATTTAATTCTACCTTATTTGTTAATCTCCTTAAAAAGCTATCAACTTCTTTAGGATTTGACGTTGGATATCCTTTTTCGTTATGTACTAAACCTGTCACATGGTAGCGATATCCAGTCCCAAAACTAGCCATTGGAGGAATCATATCTTCGCCTGCCTTAAAAGGTAAGAAATCTTTCTGGTTTACCGGAGGTTTTTTTCTATCAACAATCTCCAATTCATCCTTTGATGGAATATTTACTTTTTCTCGCATATGAGAAATAACTTCATCAAGTAATAACATAACAGGGGTACGGTATTTTTCACTAAAATTTACTGCCTTAACAGTCATATGTAATATTTCATTCACATTTGAAGGAGCAAGGGCAATCACAGGATGATCTCCGTGCGTTCCCCATCGGGCTTGCATAACATCACCTTGTGATGGCTTTGTTGGCATTCCAGTACTTGGTCCACCACGCATTGAATTTACAATTACACAGGGAATTTCACCAATTGTAGCAAATCCAATATTTTCTTCTTTCAAACAAATCCCGGGACCAGAGCTTGCAGTCATCGCCTTGGAACCTGTTAGCGATGCTCCAATAACTGCAGCCATACTAGCAATCTCGTCTTCCATTTGCATAAATTTTCCCCCGATAACCGGAAGCTTTCTTGCCATTCCTTCAGCAATCTCCGAGGCAGGAGTAATGGGATAGCCAGCAAAAAATCGAACACCAGCTAAAATCGCTCCTTCCACACAAGCTTCGTTGCCTTGCAATATTTTTGTTACTTTCTTATTATTCATCATTAATCCTCCAAACTGACATGCTCTAAATTATTTTTTTCAGTTTTCTCTTTTTTCTCAACCATTATGGCAAAATCCGGACAACGTAATTCACATAACATACACTGAATACAATCATCAATGTTTTTAGCAATGGGACGACCTTTATCATTTTCCACAAGTACATTTTTTGGACAATAGGTAATACAAATTCCACAAGCTTTACACCAATTTTCCTTAACAGTAATTTTGGTCTTCTCATTCTGGTAAGTTTTTATATTATCTTTTTGTTGCATAATAATACCTTCACCTTTCCTTTTTGATTTCAAAAATTGTTTTTCTCAAAGTATCTATAGAACCTTTATCTGGTATGTACATAAACTCAATTAATGGAGTTGAGCTTTTAATAATTTTTTGGACTTCTTTTTTTCTGCTGGGGGACACAATAAGAATATCTCGTTTAGATATAAATTCATCTAATTTTCTTTCTTCATTGGCAGTAGTGTAAGTTATGCTCTTATATTTTATTCCTGAATACCTGATTGATTTGAGGACACGTTCTGCAAATTTTTGGGTTAAACAAACTAAACCTATTCTCATTTCTGGTGAGGTAACCCTGGCAATATTTACCATGGTTTCGATCTGCGGATCGAGTGCAAGAGCAATAATTCTTTTGTCTTCATCCTTTAAAAATTCCTGCACTTCTTGAAAATGAAAAAAAGTTGTTACCACTAAGTCTGCTGACTTTATTTTATATAAAAAATCTTCTGGAGAATTATACATTTCATCAATTAAGACTGGAATAATATGGATACCAGTTCCTAATTCTAATTTTTTGGAAAAATAATAGAGCTGTTCCTGATTACATTCCACAAAAGCAACGCTAACATTGTCAAGTAAATGTTTCTGCTCTCTTAAACGTTGTTTAACCAGGTAAATAAAATCATCAGTCTGTATATTGAGCTCTAATGCCTTTTTTATTGCTATATCAATATTCTTTATTATAGTTGCACTATCTTTTGGTAACAAGTTAGATTTTTGCTGATACCCATCAGCAATAACGAAGGTACCTTTCCCGGAAGTAGATGAAACAATTTTCTCCCGGGCAAGATCTTTGTAGGCCATGCTAACAGTGTTTCGACTGACGCTTAGCTTTATCGATAGCTCTCTCTCAGTAGGTAGTTGAGTGCCCTTTTTTATTTGCCCTTCTAAAATAGATTTTTTAATACATTCTTCTATTTGTAGATAAAGTGGTATTCTGCTATTCTGATCAATTTCGATATCCACTTGTATATCCTTTTGTTATAATTGGACTAATTGATTAATTGATTAAACTTTACCATTTATAGAATACCACACATGATTATTTTGTCAATATTTTTTAATAGCTTTTCACTCAATGGAAACTTTTGGTTTTATTAAAATCTGCATTACAAGCGTAGCACCAATAATGCCAAGACCTATAAGATTAACAAATAGCTGTGATGGAATTACACAAAAGGCACCAATAAATAAAAGCATTCTTTCTATTGTAGTTGTCTTGCGGAAAAAATAACCCTGCGTTGCTCCCGCAAAACCGAGAGACATACAAAGAGCCAGGATTATACTGAAACCAAGTTTGGCATAATTAAGGTCTTCCATAAAATTCCAGGCGATAATTTCAGGATGAAAAATGAACATAAACGGCAGTATATAGCCTGGTAATGCTAACTTCATAGATTCTACTCCAACTTTCAAAGCCGGAGCCCTGGCAATAGCTGCTCCTGCAAAGACAGCCAGCATTACAGGTGGAGTAATATCCGCTAAAATTCCATAATAAAATACAAATAAATGGGGAAGGACTAAAGGTGTATTTGCAGCCATAAGTCTAATTAAGGCCGGTGCAATTAGGGTTGCCATTATTACGTAATTAGCAGTAGTAGGTACTCCCATTCCAAGAACTAGAGATGATACAGATGCTAAAAGCAAGGCTATAGGTAGAATCCCTCTAGATAAATTAAAGACAATACCGGTAAACTTTAAACCTAACCCGGACATGGTTGTTATTCCGACAATTATACCTGCAGCAGCACAGGCAACTGCGACTGTTGTGGCAGCCATACCAGCATCTGTTACAGCTTCAAGCAGCTTCTTGGGCGTCATCCTTGTTTTTTTATTAAACATACTTATTACCAGTAAAACTACTATACTTGCCACAACTGATTTTTGTGGAGAATAGCCATTTATCAATAAATATATTAAAACAAATATAGGAGCTAACAATATCCAACCTATTTTTAATGTTTTTACTAAACTGGGTAACTGTTCTCTTTTAAGTCCTACCAGTCCAATTTTTGCAGCCCTGAAATCTACAGCCATAAAAAGTGCTAAGTAGTAAAAAACTGCAGGCAAAATTGCTGATTTTGCCACTTCGATATAGGGCACTCCCAAAAATTCTGCCATGATAAAGGCAGCCGCTCCCATAATAGGGGGCATGATTTGCCCTCCGGTTGATGCAACAGGTTCTACTGCTCCGGCAAATACAGAACTATAACCAATATTTTTCATCAAGGGAATGGTAAAACTGCCGGTAGTAACAGTATTAGCAGTTGAACTTCCAGATATTGTTCCCATCATTCCACTTGATACTACTGCTGCTTTTGCTGGTCCTCCCCTCGTGTAACCGGTCAATGCAGTTGCAAAATCAATAAAAAATTTCCCTGCTCCGGTTTTATTTAAAATTGAACCAAATAAAATAAAAAGGTAAACAAAATTAGCAGATACCCCCAATGGAGTACCGAAGATGCCAGCATCTGTTAAATAAAGATAATAAGCTACCCGCCTTATAGAAAAATTTCCATGAGCAAATCTGCCAGGCATATAAGGCCCGAGCACTAAAGCATAAAGCAGGAAAAACATGGCAACAAACATTAAAGGTTTCCCAACTGCTCTTCTAGTTGCCTCTAAAGTAATTAAAACAAGAATAACTCCTAAAATAACATCTATTTGATTGGGATTCCCGGCACGCCACACTAACTCATGAATATTTATAAGTATATATAAACATAGAATAATAGCCAGTACTATTAGTGCTAAATCATACCATTGTATTTTATCTCTACTTATATTAGTTGATCTGGCATACAATGAAAAAGTCATAATAAGTATAAGTGTAAAATGGACAGAGCGCTGAATCAGGCTGAAATATGCTCCAAACCAACCAGTATACATATGGAAAACAAATAAACCAACCGCGGCAACAAGAATCGGGATATACCAGTATCCTTCCAGGCTTCTTTTTGCCTTTGATTCAATTTCATCAATCATATCATCTGCTTTTTGATTTTCGCTATATTCCGTAACTTTAGATTCGTCTTTTTTATCTATATTATGTTCTTTACTCACTTTTATTACCCCCCCCTTTTTTTTACTGAAATTCTTATATCAATATGTTCCCCTCTTTTAGCAAAACAACTCAACAAATATTCTTTACTATTAACCTTTAAAAATTGTTCAACTGTATAAGCAACTCTTAATGGAAATTTTTCATATTTCTGGTTTACCTCAACTACAACCCATTGTCCTTCATAAGAAATATTTTTTGAAGTATGATATTCCTGCCCTACCCCATACCAAGGATACCTCTCCTCGACTAAATAAAATTCCCCGTCTGTTCCTACAATAAATACATCAATAACCTGGTTCAAATCTCTGGAATTGGTATATTCTAAATAAAAATGGTCCTGGGGGCACACTTTGACAGATAATAATTTTTCCTGGCTATTTCCATGAATTATTTCAAGATAATAACTGTTTTCTGCATAGCAAGCAAATGTATCACTATTAAATGAACAAAATGAAATAATAAACAGTAGTGATATTAAAAAGTTAAGAGTCAGGGAAGCGTTAACTTCCCTGACTCTTTTAAATCCACCTTTATTTAACAAATTCTTCTAATCCTATTTCAATAAAATATTTAGCAGCGCCAGGATGTAACGGGATAGCAGTTTTTACACCATTTTCCGGCAGGAATTGTTTTGCTGAAGGATGAACAACATGTAGCTCTTCAGCATTTTCAAATAGAGTTTTGGTTAATTGATAAGCTATTTCTTCATCTACATCAACATTAACAACAACATCATTTCCTACCTGTACTGAGGGCACTTCCTCATCCTGCCCCTGATAAACTCCAGCAGGGAATGCACCGCGAATGTAATAACCGTATTCTGCTGCCAAATTATCGATTATGTCATCATCAATGGGTACAAAATACACATCTCTTACTGCTGTCACTTCTTGCACAGCTGAGCCAGGATATGAGAAATTCCAGAACAGCGCATCGATATTTCTATCTTTTATAGCCTGCGCAGCTTCCGGTTGTGAATAATAGCTAACCTGCATATCATCATAGGATAAACCAGCTGCTTCTATAATTAATCTGGCCATGGTTTCGCATCCACTTCCAGGGGCATCTACCGAAACTCTTTTTCCTTCCAAATCTCTTACTGATTTTATATCAGGGTCAATACTAATAAAATGCTGGAGAGCTGGATACATTGAGAATAGCGCAAGAATTGGCTGAGCATCTCCTTCGAATTGATCTGTGCCATTATATGCCTTAAAAGCCACATCTCCCATTGCCATTCCCAGCTGAATTTCATTGCTTCCAACCAAACGACAGTTCTCTACTGAAGCAGCAGTAGATTGTGCAGTAGCATCTACATCCAGCATTCTGGACCATAAATCAGCCATTGCGCCTCCCAAAGGATAATATACTCCTCCAGGGCTTCCAGTTCCAAAAGTTAAAAAAGTCATTGCAGAAGCAAATCCCGTAAACGCTAAAAATACTAACATAGTTACCAGAAACATACTTAATGGTTTTCTCATTTTTTCCTCCTTCATAATTTAACTCTTATTTATATTTTTCCTACTTTTTTTCTTAATTGCTTTTTTAATCACCTCCAATCTTTTTTTGCTATTGTTATGGCCTTGTTAGTAAGATTATTTTATTATAATTAATTTAATAGTAATACCATATCGAACTGTATTCATCAACATTCTCACCACGATTTTCTAACTCACCTAAATAATCTCGAATACTAATATCACGGTATACATATGGCTCTACAGGCGCAATTCCTTTTTCCCAGGGATGCCATAAGTAGACCCGCTGCCCTTCCGGTGTAAGGGCAATCAATTCACGGTCCTGCCAGGCTCGGATATGATTCTTACCCAGACGTGGTACATTAAAGACAGGCTCATCAGTCCGAAAGATCCCAGGAAGTAAGCGGGCTTCTTCTTTACGTTCCTGCCAGAGGCGAGCTACCGGAACCAGGTAATCCTTGTGTTCGGCTTTACCCTTGGGGTAAAAGATATAATATGGATCAACCCCTGCCTTTTTCATAGCAATTCTTGTAGAGGCATTCTGGAAGCGTCTGCTGGTCTCTAAAGTATACACTAATTGATTATATACATAAATTCCTTTATTGCGCATCTTGCTCACCGCTTCTGTCAAATCCGGGGTAACCTCGGCAGCACTTTCAATATGGGTTACCATAGCTACATTGCGCTTACCGGGCACTACATAGCTAGCTAACAGATCAGCCAGCTTGTTGGTAATTCTGTAAGGCAAGGTGACAAAAATACGGCTGCCCCAGCGAATATTGATGACTTGTTTGAAGGAACATAGTTTATCCATTATATATTTTATCAGCTCATCATCTAAAGCCAGTGGGTCTCCTCCGGTAACCAAAACATCATGCATGGCTGGATGATCAGAAAACCAGCTAAGAGCATTGTCAATCTTTTCCTTGGTGGGCATTCCTTCAGGTAACATAGGTCCGGTTATTTCCCAGTTCCTTTGACAATATACACATATCTGCGGACAGGTGTCATAAGGCTTTAAAATAGATATCATGGGATAACGGCGGGTGATAAGCTCCTCAGGAGAAGTATCGTGCTCACCCATAAAATCAAAGTAATAGCTGCGCTCCTGGCGGTGTTCTTCCATCAAACGCACATAGTGCATAGGTGGGATGACCTGGGAGCGGACCTGATAGTCGTATTTACGGTCTACCCGGGTAAAGTCAAACAGGGACAGATAATAGGGAGTAATACCAAAAGGTATACCCTGTTTTAGAGAAAGCCTGATTGCTTCAGCATCATCATCTGTTAGTGGAACAAGTTGTTTTAAATCTTGTAATCCTTTTTCATCCTTGAAAATATTTTTTATTTGCCAGTTATAGTCATACCAGTCCTCCTCACTGGCTGAAAAGTACTCCATTATCTTCTTTTTATTATCATTACGCTGGACAATTAAGGATTCATCCAGTCCTGATGGGTAACGATTCAGGTAATCATTTACCTTATTATATAGATTATCCAGGTATTCTGAACGGGCTTTAGCTGCTTCTCTGCCCTTGATTTTCTGGAAGTCAATCATTTTTATTCCATCTTTCTCTAAAATGGGGCCAAGCCAACCGCGGGCTAAATTGGCTTTACCTGCCATTGCCAGTAATAAATGTTTTATTTCCTTGATGAAGCCATCTGATATCTCTGATTTATTTTTATTATTTGCAAACTCCCATAAACACTTAAGAGTGCTTACTCCAGCGATATTCTCATTACGTAAGGAAATAATATTGGTAAACACTTTGATTGCTTCTAGAGTGATGCTATAATCTAACTTATGTAAAGGCTTTTCTCCTTCCCGGTAAGCCCATTCCAGATTTTTGCAGAAGTTAAAGAGCCTGGCCCTAGCTTCATTAATATCCTTACTAGTGGTTAAAATTTCCAATATTTCCGGCTGGGCGGACCATAATTCTTCCTTTTGTTCATCTTTAATTTGCATTTTGAGTCTCCTTTTCATAAATTGTTTTATTTCTTTTTACAAAATATCTATTCAAATCAATAAAAAACATGATGCATATCCCACATATTCTCTAATTCAGACAATTTCCTTAAAGTTTGTTTGCCTCTTTTTATACTTACAGCGGTAACTATTGCATTTATAATACTTAAAGGCGCTGTGTAGGAATTAATGAAAGAATTCAAATTGCTCTTTGCAATTAAGGTTACATCTGACTTTTGAGCAATTGGGGATACAATGCTGTCAGTAATCGAAGCAGTTTTCGTGCCCTTCTTATTTGCAATTTCAACTATTTCAACAGTTCTTAAAGTATAACGAGGGAAACTGATGGCAATTAGCAAGTCTTTTTCATTTATTCCGGCTATTTGTTCAAACAAATCCTCCATTCCATAGGTTATGCTTTTTGTGTTTCTCATAAATAAACTCAATGCCTGATTAAAAAAGAGTGCCATTGAGGCTGCAGTCCTTAAGCCAACAATATATATTACTTCAGCATTTAAGATATATTCAATCAATCTTTCAAAGGAATGGGGACAAATTTCATTCATTGTATTTTTTAAATTATCTAAATCAGATTGCAAAACTTGATATAATACATTTTTCCCTTTATATACACTGGTAATTGAATTTTTCAATTGATTAACAGTTGTTAAGTGAGTTTTGACAATATTTTGAAGCGTTTTTTGCAATTCCGGGTATCCATTATATCCTAATATATCTGCAAATCTAACGACAGTTGATTCACTTACACCAACCTCTTTACCTAATTTTGCTGCAGTCAAAAAAGCTGCTTTGTCATAATTACTAAGGAGGTAATAAGCGATTTTTTTCTGGCTTGAACTTAGGATGTTAAAATTCTTTTGAATTTTTTCTTGCAGTGTTAGCCTATTATGTTTCATTTATTCACCGTATCCAATACATATCTATAAAAGGTAAGGTATCTATAGGGTATTGTATGTTATATGCAATTTTTGTTGCATGGATTTATAAATGGTGCAAAACATCCTTCATTTTATTATATAATAAAAAAAATAAAATTACCAGAAAATTTAAATATTCTGATAATTTTATTAAATTAAATAAAATATTCTCTATAATCATTTTTTATTTTAATTATTACTAGTACAAACTTGCCAAATTATTTTTAATAAATTATATTTTTTCTAATACTGCAACTATTGCTTTATCTTTTTCCCCTTTTACCAAATTATTAAGTTTTTCAATTTCCTTCGTCAGGTTTTTCTTAATTTTTTCTTCTTTAATCATCCCTAAATTAACCTTAACATTAAGGATAGCACTCTCGAATGCTGCTTCAGCAAGAATTGCTCCTGCACCTGCATCGCTAATAACATTCTTATTACCCTTCGCTGCAACTTCCTGACAGATATTAAGAACCTCAAAACTTTTTCTAGCTATTTCTAAAGGTACATTGGCTGCCTCTATGAGAGCTATTTGCATTTTTTTGCTTCGATTTTCTTTCTGTTCCTTTGTTTCCTTAGGTAATTTCATGACTGCCATAAACTGGTTGAAAGCATCAACATCTTTTTCAATAAGCTCTTCAAAATCAGCCCTTAATATCTCAGTTTTTTTTAATAAATTTTTTATATCATCTTCTACATCTAGATATTTTTCTTTTCCTATAGTTAAATTTCCAACCATGGAAAGTAAAGCTGCGCTCATCGCGCCTACCACGGCTGCAGCACTACCTCCTCCCGGGGTTGGAGATTTGGAAGCCAAGGTGTCTAAAAATGTTTTTATTTTCTTATCTTTTATCACCAAAAATTTTCCTCCTTCTACTTTACATTTAAGAAACTTTGCTAAAATATCTTAAATAAGCATCAATAAAACCCTGTATTTCACCATCCATTACTGCCTGCACATTGCTACTTTCTGCTTTTGTCCGATGATCTTTAACCATTTGATATGGCTGAAATACATAGGATCGTATTTGATTCCCCCAGGCAATCTCTTTTTTTTCTCCATTAAGCTTCTCCATACTTTCTTCTTTTTTCTTCTGATAATACTCAAATAATTTAGCTTTTAATATTTTCATAGCTGTTAATCTGTTACTATGTTGTGATCTTTCATTTTGACATTGCACAACAATATTGGTGGGAACATGAGTTATCCTGACTGCTGAATCTGTTGTGTTTACATGTTGACCACCTGCCCCGGTAGATCTATAAGTATCTATACGTAAATCAGATTCATCTATCTCAATTTCCATATCTTCCTCTACCTCTGGTATTACATCAATTGATGAAAATGAAGTATGTCTTCTTTTGTTAGAGTCAAAAGGCGAGATTCGCACTAAACGATGTATGCCTTTTTCGGATTTCAACAATCCAAAAGCATTTTTACCACTAACGGTAAAAGTAACGCTTTTTATTCCTGCCTCATCCCCAGGGAGAAAATCAACTATTTCAGTCTTAAAAGAATTTTTTTCTGCCCATCTGAGATACATCCTTAAAAGCATTTCGGCCCAATCCTGGGATTCAGTACCACCCGCACCAGGATGAATGGATATAATGGCATTGTTTTTATCATATTCACCATCAAAAAATAAGTTTCTTTCCTGTGAGCTTACTTCTTTTTCCAATACTCCTATTTTTTGGATAATTTCTTTCCATACTTCCGAATTATTTTCCTGGCAATTCAATTCGTACAAGATTTCTAATTCTTCGATTTTTTCAGTTAAAACCCGGAAATCTTCTACTATATTTTGTAAATCTTTTAATTCTTTAGATATCTGGTTTGCCTTTGCCTGGTCATCCCAGAATGCATTTGAACTCATTATATTAGAGATTTCTTTAATCCTGTTTTCCTTTTTATCTAATTCAAAGATGTCTCCTGATTTCTTCAATTTTCCTTTTTAACTGGTTTATTCTGGTATTTATTTCAACACTGGCGATATCCATAATAAAGCTCCTTGTCTATTATTTATTCTTGCCACAGCAATGTTTATATTTTTTCCCACTTCCACACGGACATGGGTCGTTTCTTCCTATCTTTTTTCTCTTTGCCTTCTTTTCATTTTTCCTTTTTGATGTGCTCTGAATAGAAGCCTTTTCACTATAATCATCTTTTGGTAGTGATATTTCTTGTTTTTCTTCAGTCATTTGTGGCCTTTGTTTAATTTTCACACGATAGATAAATTTAACAGTTTCCTCCTTGATATTTTCAACCATATTCTGGAACATATTATGCGCCTCAAAATGATATTCAGTAAGTGGGTCTTTCTGTCCATAAGCTCTCAAGCCAATCCCTTGTTTCAAGTCATCCAATCTTTTTAAATGATCTTTCCATTCGCGGTCTACTATCCGCAATAAAATCATTTTTTCTATCTCTCTCATTAAATGGATGCTAAGCTCTTTTTCTTTATTTTGATAACCTTCTTTAGCTTTGTTTATTATATCTTCCTGCAATTTTTCCACAGTTAAATTTGTTATATCTTCTGGTAACTTTATTTTGATACCGAAAGTATCATAAACATGATCTTGTAAGACTTTTAAATTCCATTCTTCGGGATATGTCTCTTTGTTAGTGTAGCGCTGAATCATATTTAAAATAGTATCTTCAATCATATTCATTACAATACTCTGTACATTATTACTAAGCAATACAGTTTTTCGCTGCTCATAAATAATCCTGCGCTGGTATTCCATTTCATTGTCAAATTCTAATAATTGTTTCCTTATTTCGAAATTCCTGGTCTCAACTCTTTTTTGTGCCCCCTCTATGGAACGTGTTATAAAAGGATGCTCAATTGGCGTACCTTCTTCCACTCCTAATTTTTCCATAAAACCAGAAATACGATCAGACCCAAATAAACGCATTAAATCGTCCTTCAGGGATAGAAAAAAGCGGGAGGAACCTGGATCTCCCTGACGTCCGGATCTGCCTCTTAACTGATTATCAATTCTTCTACTTTCATGTCTTTCCGTACCTACAACATGTAATCCGCCTAATTTTGCAACTCCTGTTCCTAAAACGATATCAGTACCGCGTCCTGCCATATTAGTAGAAATAGTTACTTTGGCTTTTTGGCCTGCTTCAGCAACAATCTCTGCTTCCTTTTCGTGATTTTTGGCATTTAGAACACTGTGTTCAATTTTTTCCTGTTTGAGCAACTTACTTATTCTTTCAGATTTGTCTATGGAAACCGTGCCTACCAAAACCGGTCTGCCCTGCTTGTTTAGCTCTTTTATTTCCTGGATAACAGCATTAAATTTTTCCTTTTCCGTCCGATAAATAACATCAGGATAACTGTTTCTTATCAATGTTTTATTTGGAGGTATAACCACTACAGGCAAATTATAAATTTCGATAAACTCATCTTCTTCCGTTTTTGCAGTTCCGGTCATGCCAGCGAGCTTGTCATATAAACGGAAAAAATTCTGGAAAGTAATTGTTGCCAGAGTTTGGCTTTCTTTGGCAATTGTTACATTCTCTTTTGCTTCTATTGCCTGGTGTAATCCATCACTATACCGCCTGCCAAACATTAATCTGCCAGTGAATTCATCTACTATAACAACTTCGCCATCTTTCACTACATAGTCTACATCTCTTCTAAATAATTTATGGGCACGAAGAGCTTGAATGATATGATGCTGTAAAATCATATTATTTTGTGCATATAAATTATCGGTGCCCAGCAGTTTTTCCATTTTTGCTACGCCTTTTTCAGTTAAAAAAACTGTTCTTTCCTTTTCATTAATCTTATAGTCAATCTCTTCCTTTAGATGATATACCAATTTATCTATTTGGAAATATTTTTTTGTAGATTCTTCAGTAGGCCCGGAAATAATGAGTGGAGTTCGTGCTTCATCAATTAAAATACTATCAACTTCGTCAATAATAGCAAAATCATGACTGCTCTGCACTATATCTTCGGCACGAACACTCATATTATCTCTTAGATAATCAAAACCAAACTCGTTATTGGTTCCATAAACAACATCTGCTTGATAAGCTTCTTTTCTTTGCTCTGTATTCATATCATGCTGGATAAGTCCGACTTTTAATCCCAAAAATTCGTATACAGGGCCCATCCAAAAACGGTCTCGTTTTGCCAAATAGTCATTGACAGTAACAATGTGGACACTATTGCCCTGTAATGCATTCAGGTAAGCTGGTAATGTGGCAACCAGAGTTTTCCCTTCCCCGGTAGCCATCTCTGCTATTTTGCCCTGGTAAAGAACAATACCTCCGATAAGTTGAACATCAAAATGGCGCATTTTTACAGTTCTTTTTGCAGCTTCCCGGACTACAGCAAACGCTTCCGGCAATATTTCATCGATAGTTATGCCATTTTTAATTTTTTCCCTCAAGGCTTCGGTTTTACTCTTTAGTTCACTATCTCTTAACTTTGTGATTCCTTCTTCTTTTTGATTAATTTTTTCTACTAATGGTTTAATTTTATTTAATTCACGGGCATTTGGGTCCCCGAATATTTTCTTGGCAATATTAAGCATTCTAAATCATCCCCTTATCAATTAATACCTTCTTTCTATTTCGAAAGTTCATATAATAACACACATATATTGCTACTGCAAACCTTCTTCTTGCATCATTGTTTTCTGGATAAGCACGAAAAGTCCGATAAAAATCATAATGTCCCCCACGCTTAAAATCGAAGTATCGGGCAATGGTTTTGGCAACATAATAACATCTCCCAAAAAAGCAAACAAGGTATTACTATCTCTTAATATATGTATGATATACTCTCCATTTCCCGATAAATTTGCGTGGTTTAAATATTGATTGGCCTGTTGATTTATTATTACCGGCATTTTACCGCCATTTACAATAATTACAAATGAATTTAAAATTAATCCTAGTGCGATATATTTGAATCCCGGCAAATTAATGTTTTTAAAAGAAATATATACCAGTAAAAGGTAAGATGCTATCAACAGGATAGAGCTATACTGGAAGAAAGGTGAAAATCCAAGTGCTTCAAAAATCCAAATCAAAACTCTTAACAAGAGAGCAGTTGCAAATATATAGACACCGTTAATAGAAATGTGAGATAATTTATCCATTTCCCCGCCTCTCAAAAGAGCAATTATAATCGAAAAAATAATAATTAATAGATATAGCATTACTTGATCCCCTTTTTCTTTATGAGAGAAATAAATTCTTTTACCATATCCGGGTCAAACTGCTTGCCTGCCTGAGTTTCCAGCTCATTTAATATTTCCCGGTCCGATAGCTTCTTCCGATAAGGACGATCTGAATTCATGGCATCATAGGAATCAACAACGGCTAACAAGCGAGCATATTTGGGAATCTCTTCCCCTTTTAAGCCATCGGGATATCCCTTCCCATCATAACGCTCATGATGATGTAAAACCGTAGTGGAACATTTCTTCAAAAATTCAATAGATTCAATAATTCTTGCACCGATAATTGGATGTTGCTTTACCTTTTCATACTCTTGCTCAGTCAAACCAGCTTTTTTACCCAATATGCTATCTTCAATCCCAATTTTGCCAATATCATGCAATATGGCTGAATATTCTATAAACTCTATTTCTGGCTCTAAATAACCCAATCTCTTAGCCAACTTAACCGCCATCATGGAAACTCTTTCAGAGTGACCATGGGTATAAGGGTCCTTGGCATCAATAGCTGCAGCCAATGTTTTAATGGTATCTAAATACATTTTCTGCATTTTGGTATATAATTCAAAGGAACGCCTTGCCAACAACAATGGAAAGAAGAATAGTAGAATTCCCAAAATTCCGATTTCCACATAGATTATTGCCATTATAAAACCCAGAGGAGCTTCTGCTAAATAACTGGGCAGAACTTCCCTAATATTAATCCTGAATACCTTTGAAGGCTTCATTCCAGAATCAAGTGAAATGATTCCAGTAACTAAAAAAGAGTTTATAATACAATATGCCAGAGCACATAAAGTTGCAGGTAATACAAAATTAATAAAATTTTGTTGTCCAAATAAACCTCCAGAAATAGAATATATAATTCCTGCTATTCCAGAAGAAATGGAGAATTGCGAGGCATTAAATAATATTTTATCAACTCTTTTAGTATTTTTACTCAAAAACAGTCCAATTGTACTAAATGCTGATACAATCATTGCCATTCCAGGTCCATAGACCAAGATTATTACAAAATCAATTGGGAAGGTAATGGTAATCTCTCCCCCTTCAGGAAGGGAAACGGGTATAAACTCTGCCATGATCGAAATAATAATAAAAAATAATAGAGGTAACCATATTTCTGATATAGCAGGTATTGTCGGAATTAAATACACAAAGAGAAAGATTGCTGCTATTGCAGTAAAGAATATATATATTTTTAACTTATTGTTCAATGTCATTCACCTAAATATAAAGAAATGATAGGTCGGCTATTCTTAGCAAGTTACCATCTAAATCTTGCGCCACCGGCCAGTAGCAAGGCCATGACACTGATTAAAAAGCTGATTAATTTAGCTTTATTAATTTTCATAGTGCACCTCCACGGTTTTTCTTTGTCCTAAAAAGAACAAGCAAAACCGCTTCGCTTCGCTCATTAGAAAATTTCTCTTGCTACTGTTTTACCTCTTAAATGGTTTTTCCTAAGAATTACCGACCTATCTTCTAGTTAAATCGTAATAGCGCATTTTATTTAAATAGTATTCTTCTATTAACCGCTTTCAGGATAGCATTGACTATTGTTTTATTTTGGTTACCTCCCGCCAGCGCAGCTCCTACTAAATTCTCTTTACCCTGTGAACTTATCAGGTTTATAGATATTAAAATAATTTCTTTTCCGTCCATCTGTAATTTTTTTATTTCGTCAACCTGGAAAAATATTTTCCCATTCATAAAAGATGTTATGGCATCTAATGCAGCGCGGGCAATAATATACTCCTTATTATTAGTCCAATTTGTGCAATCAATTTTCCCCTCATATACCCGGTCCTTATTTTCCAGCTTTACATTAACCCGCAATTGCTCCTCATTTGAAGAAACGCTAATATCAGAAAATTTCAATCTATTTGAATAATCTTTCTCATCTCTTACCTGAGCAATACTAATCTTGCGATAATCAATGGCAATATTGTATTGAGCAATTAGAAGTGATTCAATATCCCTGCTAATCTTTTTAGGATTGCAATAATCCTTAGTAATAATATGAATTTCTTTTATCTCTTGATTATTGGCTAATACAATCTTGGAAAACAACACACCATTTAATTTATTGATGGATTTTTCGATTTCTTCTACTTTGGAAGCAAAGCGGGGCGAAATAATAAAATTTCTAAAATCCTTTACTGGAATATTATTCATTAGCTCCCCTCTTTCTCTTTTTTTTATATTTCAGGCTCTATCAAGCCATAATTACCATCTTTTCTTTTATATAGCACATTAATTTGGTCAGTTGCTTCATTATTGAAGACATAGAAGCTATGGCCTAATAATTCCATCTGCAAGCTTGCTTCTTCAGGAGACATGGGCTTAATAACAAATTTTTTCATTTTTACAATCTTTACATCTTCTGAATCCTGGTTAGCAGCTTCTGTTTCCATGTTCTTCATTTTATTATTTTCCTTTACTTTATTCTGTTCGCCAAATGACTTACTATAAAGTTTTTCTTTGTATTTGATGATTTGCCTTTCAAGTTTTTCAACTACTCTATCAATTGAGGTATAAATACTGTCACTTTCTTCTTCTGCCCTTATTATTGCTTTTTTTGCCTGCAAAGTAACTTCAAATATTTGCCTGTTTTTTTCTGCGCTTACAGTTGCTGTTGCATCCATAATCTGATCAAAATATTTGTCCAATTTTGCCATTTTTTTTCTGATATAATTTTCTACCGAATCTGTTACATCTACTTGTTTACCCTTTATAATTAATTTCATTACTTTGTACCTCCTTTGGACAATTCGTAATAGTCAAACATAATCGCCCTGACAATTAGCTTCTTAATATTTTATATTATAAAATAATTTATCTTTTTTTTAATGCAATAATTTAAATTATATCTACTATAATAACATTGTTAGGTGTGTTTTTTCCAATCTATTATACAATAATTTCCCTCCTTAGACTGACCTGGTCTTTTACCCCACACTCGCCTGCTGAGAGGTTCGCTATCTTTTCACTAATACTCTTCTCTTACCATGTCCATGATAAGGCAGGACTTACTCCAAAACCGCACCATGCTCAGCAACTAATAATCGTTACCTTACGTGGATCGTTTCGCCTGCGGCTGGCATCGATTTTCAACCACAGCTCTAAGGAGGGAATTTAATTTCCTCTTGCTAATGTCAATGCAAAAACATTTTTTACTCCTGCCCTCTTTAATTCCTTGCAACAAGCTTCGATGGTTGCTCCTGTTGTAAATATATCATCAATCAAAAGAACATTATAAATATCTTTTTTACAGCATGACCAGGATGCATCAACAGTATAAACACCTTTCACGTTATTTTTTCTCTCATTTTTTGATAATCCTACTTGTGAGGCATTTCTTTTATCCTTTATTAACCAATTTTCACAATATTTTATAGAGAAATAACCTGCAACATACTTAGCTAATAATGCACTTTGATTAAACCCTCTTTTTTCGAAATCATCTTTAAATAAAGGAATAGGTATTATTAAGTCAATTTCTTTTAAATTATAGGGATTACTATATTCTAAAAAATCAACTATCAGCTTCCCTAATGGTTGAATTAATTTTACCTGCTTTTTGTATTTTAGTAAATGAATACATTTTCTCATTACATCTTGATAATAGGCTATTGAGCGATTAAAATACAGGTGTTTCTTCTTTACACTACAACTTGTACATAAAGCTTTCTCTTCAAATGATACCATAGGTGATAATGGTTTCCCACATTGGTAACAAAATGGAAATGATATTAACTTTATTTTTTTAAAACAATTATCACAAATTGCATACCCTTTTGATTCCCTGATTTTTTTCCCACAAATCTCACAGCTATATGGGTAAATCAGATTAAGAAAACCCTCTTTAAGATAATTCCAGTTATTTAGTTTATTCACCATTTGTTAAACTACAAGATGAATGAGAGAAGAAAAAATTAAATTAAGTACCCTCCTGCCAGCCGGACAGATATTTTTCTTGTTCAACTGTAAGTTTATCAATTTTAATCCCCATGCTTTCAAGTTTAAGGCAAGCAATGCCTTCATCAATCTCTCTTGGTACTGAATAAACCTGTTTCATTAGTGCCTTACTTTCATTTAACAGGTATTCTACTGACAAAGCTTGATTAGCAAAACTCATATCCATGACACTAGCGGGATGCCCTTCAGCAGCAGATAAATTTAGCAGTCTCCCCTCCGCAAGCAAATAAATTCTCCTTTCATTTTTTAATTTATATAAAACCACATTTTCCCGAACTATATCCTTACTTATGGACATTTCTTCCAGGGATGGAATATCTATTTCTACATTAAAATGACCGGAGTTTGCTAAAATTACACCGTCTTTCATTAAAGAAATACACTCCCTGGCAATAACATTTTTATTTCCAGTTGAGGTAATGAATATATCTCCGATTTTGGCAGCATCCTTAATTGGTAACACCTGGTAACCATCCATTACTGCCTCCAAAGCCTTGAGAGGATTTACCTCAGTAACAATAACTCTGGCTCCCATACCTCTTGCCCGGCTGGCTACACCTCTAGAACACCATCCATATCCACAAACAACAAATATCTTACCGGCTAATAATATATTGGTAGCTCTTAATAAACCATCAATTGTGCTTTGTCCGGTACCATACCTATTATCAAAGAAATGTTTTGTTAAAGCATCATTAACCGCAATTATAGGGTATTGTAATGTTCCTTCTTTCTGCATGCTTCTTAAACGTATAACTCCTGTTGTTGTTTCTTCAGTACCACCGATAATCTGTTTGATTAAACTTTCCCGTGTTGAATGAATTGTTGAAACCAAGTCGGCTCCATCATCCATAGTAACATTTGGTTCGATATCCAGGGTTCTTGAAATATGTTGATAGTAACCAATTTTCTCTATTCCTCTAATAGCAAAAACTGGTATTTCAAAATCTCTTACCAGGGATGCAGCCACATCATCCTGGGTACTTAATGGGTTTGAAGCACAAAGAACTAGATCAGCCCCACCACATTTAAGGGCTATCATAAGATTAGCTGTTTCAGTAGTTACATGCAGGCAAGCAGCAATTTTAATCTTTTTTAAAGGTTTATCTAAGTTAAAACGATTCTTGATAGCCTCTAACACTGGCATTTGGTTCTGTGCCCATTTAATTCTTTTTAAGCCTGTCCCTGCTAATTTAATATCTTTTATATCATATAACATACCTTCCTCCTGCTTGTTAAATACTAATTAGTACTTTCTTAATTTTATCTGAGCCATAGGTTATTGGATATTTCTCTGTGAAGGGTAGAAACTGGCCCATGGCCAGGCAAGATTTCGCAAGAATCATCAAGAATAAACAATTTTTCTTTAATCGAATGTTTTATTTCTGATAGAGAACCCCCGGGTAAATCAGTTCTGCCTATACCATTTGCGAACAGGGTGTCCCCGGTAAATATTTTTTTATCTACGAGTAATGAAGAACTTCCAAGAGAATGCCCTGGGGTGTGAATAATAGAAATCTTCAAAGAACCTATTTCTATCTTTTTATCTTCTTCTAAATACTCATCAGCAGGAGGAGATTGAATAGAATAACCGGTATAGTAAGAAAGGTTTTTTTGGGGATTGGTTAGCATATCTTCATCCATTTTATGTATTAGCAGTTTTGCAGATGTTTTATTTTTTAAAAAATTATTTCCGCCAATATGATCAGCATGCCCATGTGTATTAATAATATATTTTAATGAAAAATTATTATCTTTTAATATATTTAGAATCATATCATCTTCGTCCGCCGGGTCAATAATTACGGCTTTTCTGGTTATCACACAGCCAAGCAGATAACAATTAGTTTCTAACTGACCTAAGGTCATTTTTTTTATAAACATAGAGTCAATTTGATTCATAATTCATATTACTCCCTTATTTGTATTTACCTTGTAACTCATCGCTATCCAAAATAAAAGTAACAGGTCCATCATTAATAAGTTGTACTTGCATCATCGCCTGAAACTTTCCTGTTTTAACCTGAATATTGTAATTATTTAAACATCCAACAAAATATTTATATAAGGAATCAGCTGTTTCTGGCAAGGCAGCCTGAACAAAGCTCGGCCTTCTTCCCTTTTTGCAATTTCCGTAAAGAGTAAATTGTGATACCACAATTACTTTGCCTGAAATATCTAATAAAGAGAGGTTCATTTTGTCTTCCTTATCAGAGAATATTCTTAGATTTATTATTTTTTTTGCCAGTAATTCAGCTTCTTTTTTAGTATCACCTTTTTTTATTCCCAATAAAATCAGCATACCCTGTTGTATTTGCGAAATTAAATTATTTTCCACTTTTACCGAAGCACTGCTAACTCTCTGTACTACTGCTCTCATACTTTTTCCTCACTTTTATTTTTAATCTCCCTCAATTCTCCTTACTTCTTTTATAGCTTTTAAGCTTTTTAACCGTTTAAGAATTTCTTTTAAATGTTCCAGGGTACTAACTTCTATCGTTAAATTAAGAAATGCTATTCCATTCTTATTAGCAGAACCATTGATATGCTTAATGGAAGCCTTGAAATTTGAGAGTACCATTGAAACATCTGAAACAAGGTTTTTTCTATCAGCAGAAACGACTTTAATTTTAGCTGGGAAGAAGTCATTTTCAGTCTTATGCCATTCTGCATTAATCAAACGTCCTTCATCTTTTGAGATATTCTTCAAGTTTGGACATTCTATTCTATGAATTGTAACTCCTCTTCCCCTGGTAATATACCCAATTATTTCATCTCCAGGTACGGGATGACAGCATTGGGCAAATCGTATTAAAATATTATCTACACCATCAATTTTGACGCCTTTGTCAATCTTTTTTTCTAAAAATGGCTCTTCTCTAACCAGCTCTATTTCCTGTTTCTCTTCTTGAGGTAATATCTTATTAATTAAATGAGCGGGGTTAACTTTTTTATAGCCAATAGCTTCCAGCAAAGAATCCACATCAGTATAACCCATCGGCTGTATGATTTCTCCAAGCTTTACTTCCAATTCAGCATTCCAGGAAATTTTATATTTTTCTAATTCCCTTACAAGCAATCCCTTGCCTTTTTCAATATTTTCATTGCGTAATTCTTTCTTAAACCAGGCTTTAATCCTTGTTTTTGCACCTGACGTTTTCACAAATTTTAACCAATCCCTGCTTGGTCCACTTGATATTTTGGAAGTCAAAATCTCCACAATATCACCACTTTTTAATTTACGGTCAAGAGGTACAATTTTACTATTAACCTTAGCTCCTACGCATCGATGACCTATCTCTGTATGGATTGCATAAGCAAAATCAACCGGGCAAGAGCCTAAAGGCAACACCTTCACATCTCCTTTTGGGGTAAAAGTATATACCTCATATTGTAATAAGTCGATTTTTAAGTTTTCCATGAATTCCATCGGATCTTTAAGCTCTTTTTGCCACTCTAATATCTGTCTTAACCAGGTTAACCTTTCTTCAAATTTCCTATCTTTTAATGATTCTCCTTTTTCTTTATATTTCCAATGGGCGGCAATACCGTACTCTGAAGTTCTGTGCATCTCTTCGGTTCTTATTTGAACCTCTAAAGGTTCACCATCAGAAGTAATAACAGTAGTATGCAATGACTGGTACATATTAGATTTTGGCATAGCAATGTAATCTTTGAATCTTCCTGGCATTGGTTTCCATATTGAATGAAGCAAGCCCAAGGCAGCATAGCAATCTTTGATAGATTCACAGATAATTCTGATTGCCATCAAATCATAAATCTGAAAAAAATCTTTATCCTGTTCCTGCATTTTCTTATATATGCTGTAAATATTTTTAGGTCTGCCCTGAATTGTAGCCTTGATACCATATTTTTGCAGTTCTTCCGACATTCTTTTTTTAATAGACTCTATGTAATTTTCTCTTTCAGCTCTGCTCTTTGCTACCTTAGTAGCAAGTTCATTATATAACCGGGGAGTCAGGTTCTGTAAAGAATAATCCTCTAATTCCCACTTTACTCTATACAATCCCAGACGATTGGCAATAGGTACATAAATATCCATGGTTTCTTTTGCCTTTATCAAGCGTTTCGGTGCCGGCATAAATTTAAGAGTTCTCATATTATTCAGCCTGTCAGCTAACTTAATAATTATTACCCTGATATCTTCAGCAATGGCCAAAAACATTTTTCGAAAGTTTTCTGCCTGTCTTTCTTCTTTTGTTTTAAAAGATATTTTGCTTAATTTTGTTACTCCATTTACCAGCATAGCTACTTCTTCTCCAAATTGTACTTTTATTTCATCAAGTTCTACATGAGTATCTTCTACAACATCATGAAGTAAACTGGATACAAGGGTTATTACATCCATATTCAAATCAGCCAAAATATTTGCAACTTCCAGAGGGTGTGATAAATAGGGTTGGCCTGAATAGCGCTTTTGATTACGATGGGCATCCTGAGAAAACGAATAGGCTTTCCAGACCAAATCAACATTAGCATCTGGATTATAAGATTTTATTTTATCAATCAGTGATTCAATTTTGATAGAATTATCTATCATAAACACCTCTTTAGCTGGGAAACTTTAGGAGAAGCCAAAATAAAATTATGTTTTAGAAACATTTATAATTTTTTGCAAAAACAATTTATATTTTTATTTATTATACTTTACAAGCGAAAATATTTCATATTCCTTTAACTTTTCTCTTCCCTTTAACATTTCCAGCTCAACAATAAAATCAGCTCCTAAAATTTTTCCGCCTAATTTTTCAATAAGTTTAAAAACCGCTAATGTAGTTCCACCTGTTGCCAATAAATCGTCAATAACCATAATCCGAGCACCTTCTTGAAAGGCATCCTTATGAATTTCTAAAACATTTTCTCCGTATTCCAACTGATAGGAAATTCTTTCTACATCAGCAGGCAGTCTTCCTTTTTTTCTTATTAATAAAAAACCTACATTTAAATTATAGGCTACAGGCGCCCCTATTACAAACCCACGAGCCTCAATTCCGGCTATATAATCTATCTTTAATGATTTGCAATGGTCAGTAATCTGGTCAATACTGTATTTATACGCATCCTTATCTCTTAATAAAGTTGTAATGTCTTTAAATTGAATCCCTTTTACTGGGAAATCCGGAATATTTCTTATCTTACTCCTCAGGTCCATATTACTCTATCCTCCTTACAGTGGATTTTATATCTTTGATTATTAATTGGATAGCATTTTTGCCATTCCAGGAATTTATTCCTAACTGAAATATAATATTAATTGCATTATCATTTATTATGTCAATGTATTTATCAGCCATCTGGAAAGCTATTCCATCAAAATATTTTCTTCTCTCTCCAAGGCTTAATTTTAAATGTTTTTCGTCTTTTCCTACCTTTTTCAAGGAAGCAAGGGGAAACTTGTACCCACAAAATACCGGCTGTGGATTACCAGGGCCAAATGGTCTAAATTTTTCTATATAATTCAAAAAGTCCCAATTCATTTTATCAAGAGAGATTAAAGCATCGATTTCAACAATTGGCTCATCATGCAGGCTTATTTGCTGATTGTCACTCAAAATTTCATTTATTCTTTCTCTAAAAACATCTATTTTTTCTTTTAAAATCGTGATTCCAGCAGCATATTGATGCCCGCCATATTTAACCAGTAAATCCGAACAACTAGATAGGACCTTTGAAAAATCAAATTCTCCCTGGTTTCGACCTGAACCTTTCCCTACTCCATTGCTTACTGAAATTATCATGGCTGGTCGCGAGTATTCTTCCATTAACCTCGAAGCAACAATACCAATTATTCCAGGATGCCATTCATTGGAACTTAAAACTAAAATCTTATTTCTTCTCATTAACTTGCTTTCAGAAGCCATTTTCCTGGCTTCATTCAATACTTTTTGAGTAATTTCTTTCCTGACCTGATTTAATTTCAACATTTTGTCAACCAAATAATCTGCGCGATATGAGGAATCTGTTAACAGTAAGTCAACTGCATGTTTAGGATTATCAATTCTTCCGGTTGAATTCAAGACCGGTATCAAGTTAAAACTGATGTCTCGAACTGTTAAATTATCAAACGAGCAATCATATTTACAATTTTCAATTAATTTTTTTAATCCCTTTTTCCTGCTATTGATTAATTTTTCTATACCATATTTTACTAAAATTCTATTTTCACCTAAAATTGGTACTGAATCAGCTATAGTTCCAAGTGCTACAAGATCCAGGTGTTCATATAATGGCTTAGGGTCTTTTTTCAACACTTTATATAAAGCCAGAACTATTTTAAACACTACACCTACACCCGCTAAATCTTTATAAATATAATCACAACTTTTAGGGTTGATAATGCTATGTGCTTTTGGAAGATTTTCTTGTGGTTCATGATGGTCTGATATAATGGTATCAATTCCTAAATTATTAAGTTGCTTAATTTCCTTATGAGAAGTAATACCGCAATCAACAGTAATAATCAATGCAATATGGTATTGTAAAGCAAATTTTATTCCTTTCTGGCTAATGCCATATCCTTCTTCAGAACGATCCGGTATATAGTAATAAACATTTGAACTAAATGTGCTTAATACTAAAAATAATAAACTTGTGCTGGTTATACCATCAACATCATAATCTCCATAGATTAAAATTTTTTCCTGTTTATTAATGGCTAACTTTAATCGTTCTATGGTTTTAGCCATTCCCTGTAAGTCTAAAGGATTAACCAAATAATCTAACCTGGGATTTAGAAAAGCGTCGATATCCTTCGTATCTTTTAATCCTCTGTTTATCAGTAGCTGGGCAATAACCGGGTCCAGGAAAAATTGATGCGCTATATTATTCATTAATTCTTCGTCTTTTTTAGCAATAATCCACTTGATTTTGTTCAACCTCTTTCCATGCTTGCCAAATAATTATTTAAAAAACAGAATACGCATCAATTGCTCTATTTTTGCTTCTTACCTTTTGGTTTTTTACTTCTATTGTGTTTTTCAGCCTTATATGTTGCAACAAAAGAAACCTTTGCTCTCTTTTTTAATTCTAAAAGCAAAGGTCCAGCTATGCATATGGAAGAATAAGTCCCCACCAAAATTCCTATTAATAAAACAAAAGCAAAATCAGATAAAGTGCCACCGAAAAAATACAGAGCCAGCACAGGCAGTAAGGTAGTAATAGCAGTATTTATTGTTCTACTTAAAGACTGGTTTATACTCAAATCAATTGTATCCTCCAGCGCAGAACGGGTTTTGAATTTTATATTTTCTCTTAGTCTATCGAAAATAACTATTGTGTTATTTAATGAATATCCAACAATAGTTAATATTGCAGCAATGATAGGTATTGATATTTCCTTTTGTAATATCGAAAGAACCGCCAGTGCAATTAGAACATCGTGACCTAAAGCAATAATAGAAGTAATGGCATATTTAAATTCGAATCTAGCAGTAATATAGATAACAATACCAATAAAAGCAAAAATAATAGCAAAAATTGCCAGCCGCTTTAAAGACTCTCCAATAACGGGGCCCACCATTTCAACTTTTAGCACTTCAAAATTACCAATACGGTCTTTGAGTATATCTAAAATTTCTTCTCTTTGCTGAAGCGCAATTTGGTCTGTCCTGATTACAAATTCATTACTTGATAATGACTGTATTGTGCTGCCAGCTAAATCCATTTCACCCAAAACATCCCGAATATCCGTTATGGATACATTTTGCTCAAAGTCTATTTGAATTAAAGTTCCTCCTGCAAAATCAATACCATAATTCAGTCCCTGAAAAAGCAGAGACATTATACCAATTAAAATAATAGCAGTAGAAATTTGATAGAATTTTTTTCTCTTAGAAACAAATTTAATATCTGTATTTTTGATAATTTCCATGTATTTTCCTCCAATGTGCAATATCGCGATATTCAAAGGTATTTTTTTGTATATTTTTTATTAATTCCTAAAAAATCTTAGTGCAAATATAATATTATCTTTATCCTTTTAATTCGGGAACCAATTAATTATGTTATACCTCTTCCATTTTAAACTAAGGCGTTTTTCTTAAAACGCTGTCCCACTAATTCTAAAATTAATTTTGTTACTATTATAGCTGTAAACATGCTTACCGCAATCCCTATACTCAGAGTTACAGCAAATCCCCTGATTGGCCCGGTCCCAAAATAAAGAAGTGCAACTGCAGCAATTAACGTAGTTACATTCGCGTCTAATATTGTTCTAAACGCCTTGGAAAACCCTGCTTCTATAGAAGCCCTAAATGTCTTTTCCATCTTCAATTCTTCTTTAATCCGCTCAAAAATTAGAATATTTGCATCTACTGCCATACCGATTGTTAAAATAATACCGGCAATACCTGGTAAAGTCAGGGTTGCATTTAAAATTGCCAATCCTGCCATAACCAATAATATACAAATTCCCAGGGATAAATCTGCAACCAATCCAAAACCTTTATAAAAAATTACCATAAAAACGAGTATCAATAATAATCCTACAATCCCGGCCCTTAAACCGCGATCAATAGAATCTTGACCCAATGTAGGTCCAACTGAACGATTTTCTAAAATCTGTACTTCTACCGGTAAGGCTCCACTTCTTAGTAGTAATGCCAATCTCTGGGCCTCTTCAACACTGAACTGTCCGGTAATTGAAGCTTCCCCTCCAGAAATTGGCTCTTGCACTACAGGTGCTGAAATCTCCTGCCCGTCTAAAGTAATTGCTAAAACTCTCCCGACATTTACCATTGTAGCTTGTTCAAAAAGCTTCGCACCTTCTTCATCAAACTCTAATATAACGTTTGGTCTACCAAAGCGATCATAATCAGTTTTAGCATTTTTTAAATAGGATCCTGTGACTAAAGTTTCTCCGTTCTCATCTTTAAATTCCAGCAAGGCAGTCTTTCCAATAAGGCTTTCTGCCTCCTGGGGATCATCCATTCCGGGGAGCTGAACAAGAATCCTTCTCTCGCCTTGTCGCTGAATAACTGGTTCTTTTACACCTTCAGGATCAATCCGATTGGCAATAATTTCTAACACTCTATTTACCGCATCGCTGTCAACTGGAGCGTTTGGAGTATCAATACATTCCAATACAATATGAGAACCTCCCTGTAAATCAAGACCTAAATTAATATTTTTATCCAGTGGGAAGGTATAAAAAAGTGCTATCCCTATTACCAGGGCAATAATTATAAACCTGATTATTCTTGACTGCTTCATATATTACACAACTCCTTTAAAAAATAGCTTGGTTTTCAGACTAAAAAATGTTAAAAAACATATTACGAGATTATATTAGTTAATTATTATACCTTATAATATTATAATTTATATCATATACTTTGAATATTTATATATTATAACTCAAAAACCAATATCGCACCCGTAAAGTGAGTGACTTTAATAACTTCTAAAAGTTTAACTTTTTAGCCCTTTTTCTTTCTTTTTTCTAATTTATACTTTAGTTATAATATTTTTTAAACAATATAACTTTCAACTTTGTAATTCAGGTAAAAAATTGTCATATCTTAACCTTTTATAGTAGAACCATTTTATTTAACCATTGCCACCTATTCAGAAGGTGTTTTTTATGGTTATTAAGGTTAATGAATAACAAAATAAAGCTCTTTTTTTATACTAACTATATAAAGAGTAAGTTGAACAAGAAATAAGGCAGGTAAAAACCTGCCTTACTATTATTCTATAATTATTTGTCTATAATGAAACCTACTTTTCTCTTTTAGATCCAATTGCATTTTTAGTAGTGTTGATTTTTATATCTTTAGATATTTCTAAAGTAAAGACATCTCCTTTTATATCCCTGATAATACCATATATGCCACCTATAGTTATTACCTTATCTCCAACTTTTAAGCTTTCAAGCATTTCTTTGTGCTTTTTTTGTCTTTGTTGTTGTGGACGAATTAAAATAAAATAAAAAATGGCAAATATAATAATCAAAGGTAAAAATTGTTCAATACCACCCATTTGCTTCACACCTTCCTTTTTAAAATTCTTTTAAATTATACCTAATTAATCGTGTTTTATCAAATATTTTAATAATTAAAATTAATTAAATATAATTAATATCATCAATATCAAAATAAAAATAGAATATTCAGGAAAAATTATCAAAAAACTTTTTTTTAAATTGATTAAAACTATTAGCCGCAATAGCTTTTCGAACTTCCTGCATTAAATTATTCATAAAAAATAGATTATGAATAGTACCTAAAATAGGAGCGAGCATTTCATTAGCTAAATAAAGGTGCCTTAAATATGCTTTTGTAAAATTTTGACAGACGTAGCATTTGCATTTCTCATCAATAGGTGAAAAATCTTTTTTATATTTTGCATTGGATATTGATATTTTCCCATTATATGTAAAAAGACACCCATTCCTACCATTTCTAGTTGGCAAAACACAATCAAACATGTCTATTCCTCTGGCTACTCCCTCAATAATTGAGCGGGGCTCCCCAACGCCCATTAAATACCTGGGTTTTTCTTTTGGTAAAATGGGAACTGTGGATTCAAGAATGTCATACATCATTGGCTTTGGCTCACCTACACTTAATCCTCCTATTGCATATCCGGGAAACTCTAATTCTACTAATTTTTGGGCATTTTCTATTCGAATATCGGGGAATATGCCTCCCTGGACAATCCCGAAGAGGGACTGGCTCTCTAAACAATGGAATAGCTGGCATTGTTTAGCCCATTGATATGTTCTTTCCGCAGCTAATTGTGTTTCATATTTAGAAGATGGATAGGAAGTGCACTGGTCAAAAACCATAGCAACATCTGAACCTAAAGCCATTTGTATTTCCATTGATTTTTCAGGTCCTATAAAATGACTAGAACCATCAATATAAGACTGAAATGTCACACCTTCATCAGTTATTTTATTTATTTTTCCCAGACTAAAAACCTGGAATCCCCCGCTATCAGTCAATATAGAATTGCTCCACCCCATAAACGGATGTAACCCGCCTGCCTCAGAGATAAGCTCGTGGCCTGGTCGTAAAAACAAATGATAGGCATTGCATAGAATAATTGGGAATCCCAAGTCTTTTAATTCCTTTGGTAGCATTCCTTTTACAGTAGCCTGAGTACCTACTGGCATAAATACAGGTGTTTCAATTAAACTATGTTTTGTCTCAAGTATACCTAACCTAGCCCTGTTATCATATTCATCTGTTGTTTTGTTTATAGTAAATTTAAATGACATTTTAATTTTTAAAACCCTGTTCTTAACTATGAATTTTTTTACAATTTAAATCAAACAATGAACATAGCATCTCCAAAGCTGTAGAACCTATATTTCTTTTTAATAGCTTCCTGATAAGAATTTAACAAATTTTTTCTTCCTGCAAAAGCAGATGCCAGCATTAATGGAGAAGACCTGGGAAGGTGAAAATTAGTAATTAAGGCATCTAATACCTGAAACTTAAACCCTGGATAAATAAATAAGCTAGTTCTTCTCATCCCTTCAGTCACTTTTCCTTTTGTAACAGATGATTCTAAAGCGCGGGTGACAGAAGTTCCTACTCCTATAATTCTACGTTCATCTTTTATTGCATTGTTGATAATTTTTGCATTTTCAGCTGAAATTGTATAGTACTCGGGCTTCATCTTGTGCTCCTCTACTTGTTCTGTTCTTATTTTTTCAAATGTTCCTCTACCAACATGCAATGTCAAAAAAATTATTTTTATTTTTTTATCTTTAATTCTCTGCAATAATCGCTCTGTAAAGTGAAAACCAGCTGTAGGAGCAGCAATAGATCCTTCTTTAGCAGCATAGACAGTTTGATAAAATGAGTTTTTCACAAGCTGTTTTTTAATATATGGAGGAGTGGGCATTTTTCCAATTTCATACAATATCTTATTAAAATCTCCATCTGCTTGCATATTAAGTAAAAATGTTCCATCTTCGCTATTTTTGCTTAGGACTTCTGCCTCTAGTTTAGCAGAATAAATTATTCTTGTTCCAATATTTGTTTTTTTCCCTGGCTTTAATAATGCCTCCCATTTGTATTCTGTAATAGGTCTTATTAAGAATGTTTCAATTTTACCACCGGTATTTTTCTTATAACCATACAGTCTAACTGGTAATACCTTGCTATTATTCAAAACCAACAAATCACCTGGTTGAAAATAATCTATAATATCAAAAAACTTTTTATGCTGAATAGCTCCAGTTCGCTTATTAAGAATCATCAGATTGCTGTGATCTCTTTCTTTTAGCGGCTCCTGTGCTATATAGCTTGCCGGTAAATCATAATCAAAAAGTGCAATATACATTATCTAAATAAACCTCAAGTTTGAAAGTCGATTAATACAAATTAATATATTTTTTTTAACTGAACTTCCTGATAATAATATTTTAAAATATCTTCATAGGAATAGCCCTGGGAAGCCATTCCATAGGCGCCCCATTGAGAAAGCCCAACTCCATGCCCATTGCCTTGCCCTTGAAAAGAAAATACAAGTCTATCAGTATGATTATCTTTATTTTTTTCCGGTAAACTTGTTTTCTCTGGTACTGACTCCTTTTTAGGCCTGTTGAGCAATTCGAGTAATTCCGAAATACTAAAATCCCTATCTTCACTAATAATTTCACTTACTGATTTTTGTTTTATTTCTTTCTCTGCACTTTTTTCAAAAATATCCTGATTATCATTATTATCTCTTTCTTCCTTGGTCGTTTTACCAATTATGTCAACCTCAAACATGGAACTTCTAATTAAAGTTGGTCCTACTATAAGACGTAAATCATTGGTTTTTAAAGTAATGCTCTGGTGATTATCGCTGATAATATCAACTGATTTCACTCTACCAGATTCAGTCTTATCAGTAACAACTATATCCAGAATACTATTTAAATAATGACCATTATCGGCCAGCTTTTCTAAAAACTCTTTTTCAGTGAAATAACAGTCCCATTGGTGGTAGGGCGGTGATACAATTTCTTCATAATCAGAAGGGACACTTCTTAAATAAGGAACAAATCCACCCCACACATCTTCACTGTTTTCAGTGTATCCACCACTATCTGAATGATAAACAGCATTAATCGGTTCACCTTCAAAAGTTAAAACAATTCCCCTGGTATTATTTACTGCCTGATTAGTAGCAGGATGTTCATGATATACTCCACCATAAGCCTGGCTATTTGTTGTGGCGCAAATATTAAAACCATCTTCAGCAAATTTGTTCATATTAGAAAGGGCAAAACTTCTTGCGGCAATAGCCTGTGCCTTTAAAACCTCATCCGGCCACTCAGGTGATATTTCTTTTTTTAACACCCCATAAAGGTACTTTTCTAAATCTATTATATTGATAACATTCAATAACTGCTGTTTTAAAATGATTTCAATTTCTCCCCTGTATTTCCGATCATTAACCTGGATAAAGCTTCCACTTTCCGGGATAATTCTAATTTCTTCAACTGTATTTAGCAGATTATTATTTATTTCTATTCCAAGCGGAGTAGCAGCAATTTTGATTGGATTGCTACCCTGGTGGCTCAGTACATTTTTCATGGAAGGTAATTCGTAAATATGCAGCCCTTTATCAGTTTTAATTTGAACATCTTTATAATTTAGGAAAATACCCACTCTAAATATAGGACTTCCCGCCAAAGATAAATTATTGCTTAGAAAAAACAATATGGTTAAAAAAATAATAATTTTTATCAATCTATTTTTATTTTTTTTTACATCACAAAAAGTATATCTTAAATTCTGATTCATCCGGTATACCTCTATATTTTTTGTTTGATTTTATGTATTAGAAAATATTTTCATCGAAATATCCTGAATATGATTGTTAAAATTATACTTATTAGGATACATAAACCTAATGGAAAATAAAAAACAAAATTTTTTTTCTTTATAAGAATATCACCCGGGATTCTAAATGAAGTAGGAGGGATTTTATCAACAATTAAAAAAAATAACCCAATAAGAAAAATTATAATACCTGTAGTTATTAACATTCTTGCGATCATATTTGTATTAAACATAGCTATCCTTCAATTTCAACAAAAAATATCATTAGCTGCAAGATTGAATTGCCTTTACTTATTACTCATTACTTATTACTAATCACTGTTTTTAGTATTATCTTCTTGCGAATATTGCTTTTGATAAAAATATCTATAAGTCATTTCTGTTGTTTTTCTTCCCTGGGGTGTCCTGGCTAAAAATCCTTTCTGTAAAAGATATGGTTCATGAACATCACATATTGTCTCTTTATCTTCATTTATTGCAGCTGCCAGAGTACCTAACCCTACCGGACCTCCCATAAACTTATCTAATATAGTTAACAACAACCGTTTATCAATCTCACATAAGCCCTCATTATCAATACCCATGCTTTTTAATGCAAAAATAGCAATATCCTTACTTATTATGCCATCCCCTTCAATTTGAGCATAATCCCGAATCCTTTTAAGCAATCGATTAGCTATCCTGGGTGTACCTCTAGAACGCCTGGCAATCTCACCGGAGGCTTTATCATCTATCTTTATTTTTAGAATTGCAGCAGAACGATTAATTATTTTTTGCAATTCTGCACCTTTATAATAACCAACCCTCAAAATTACTCCAAATCTGCTTCTTAACGGTGAGGTGATTAAGCCAGTTCGAGTAGTAGCGCCAATTAGGGTGAATTTTGGCAAATCAATTCTAATTGATCTAGCGCTGGGACCTTTGCCTATTAAAATATCCAGAGCGAAATCTTCCAGAGCAGGATACAATATCTCTTCCACCGAACGGTTTAACCTGTGTATCTCATCAATAAATAGGATGTCTTTCTCTTTAAGATTAGTTAAAATAGCAGCTAAGTCACCCGCCCTTTCAATAACCGGACCTGAGGTCATTTTAATGTTTACACCCATCTCACTGGCTATAATATTTGCAAGTGTAGTTTTACCAAGACCAGGAGGGCCATAAAGTAGAATATGGTCAATTGGCTCATTTCGTTTTAGAGCAGCCTGGATATATACAGACAGATTATCCTTTATATTTTTTTGACCAATAAAATACAATAATTTTTTTGGTCTTAAATTAGACTCAGCTTCAATGCTTTCTTCTGTTAAATCACATCCGATAAAGTCTTCTTTTTTATCCATTGTTTAAACCCATAATAACCTGTTACTATTTTCTCTATTTCATAAGTATAAATTAATTTCCTGTTTATATTAATATCCAATCCCAAAATTATAAAGCATCTTTATTTAAAGCATTTCTCAGCAATTCTTCAAGCTCAACTGTTTTATTATTGTTTAACTTTTTTAACGCGCTGGAAATGCGTTTTTTTGCTTCCTTCTCAGAAAAACCCAGTGCTTTAAGCGCTTCAATACCATCATAAACAAAACTTTGTTTTTCAGGAATATAATCAGTAAAACTATCAGATAATTTTAATTTTTTTATATTTTCTTTCAATTCTAATATAATTTTTTTTGCTAACTTATTTCCAATACCAGAAATACTGCTTATTAAATTCAAGTCTTCCTGTAAGATTGCCTTTTGAAATTCTCCTGGCTCCATGTATGCTAAAATGTTCAATGCTACTTTTGGACCAATACCCGGAGTATCGAGTAACATTTTAAAAAAATCTCTTTCATCACTATTTATAAAGCCATATAAAACAGCTCTATCTTCTCTGATGTATAAATAAGTAAATATTTTTTGCTTGTTTTGATTCGGTACAAATTTATCAACCGAAGAAACATGTACTAAATAACCTATTCCGTTTACATTTACTACAATTGAACCAATCCCTTTTGATTCAATATTTCCATCCAAAAATGATATCATATTCTAATATTTTCCTTGCTTTTTTACTTACTAATAAATTGCAAGTTTCATTATTTTATTAAACCAAAATAAGAGAGTAATCTTAATAAGAGTACCTGGAATGAATATGACAAATAGCAACTGCTAATGCATCAGCGGCATGGTCAGGTCTTGGTATTTTTGCTAAATTCAATAAAACTTTAACCATTACCTGTACCTGGCTTTTTGTAGCTCTGCCATAACCCACAACTGCTTGTTTTACCTGTAAGGGCGTATAGATAAACACATTTATATCTGCCAATGTAGCAGTCAAGGCAACAGCACCACATACTTTCCCTACATTAATAGCACTTCTTGTATTTTTGCTAAAAAATATCTCCTCAAGTACTAATTCATGAGGAGAATATTTTTTAATCAAGCCATCAATAACACAATGGATATTTTTTATTTTATCCGAAAAACTTTCACTTGTTCCATTAGTAATAGTTCCGTAATCAATGGCTATTATTTTGTCTTTTTTTATTTTTATCAACCCAAATCCTGTATGATTTAGACCAGGATCGATACCTATAATTATCAAGTTTTTCCCCTACTCAGTTGCCAGTCCTTCCATGACTTTATCATCAATATTAAAATTAGCATAGACATTTTGTACATCATCAAGTTCCTCAAGATTTTCCATTAAAATAAGCATTTGTTCTGCTTTTTTCCCATCTAAGTCAACTGTAGTCTGAGGTATCATAGTAATTTCTGCTACAGTATATTCTATTCCATTTTCGGACAATAATTTTTTAAACTTATCGTAATCAGTTGGCAGTAATGTGACTTCTATGCTTTTATCATCTGTCTCAATATCTTCTGCCCCAATATCCAGTGCTATATCAAGTATTGTATCCTGGTCAACTTTTTCTTTATCAAAAGAAAAATAAGCTTTTCGAGAAAATATCCAGGCAACACAACCGCTAGAACCTAAATTTCCGCCACTCTTTGTAAATATTCTTCTTATATCAGAAACAGTCCTATTCCTATTATCTGTTAATACTTTTATCAAGACAGCTACTCCACCAGGTCCATAGCCCTCATAGGTTACATCCTCATAAGCGACACCATCTATCTCTCCAGTCCCTTTCTTGATTGCCCTTTCTATATTTTCATTTGGCATATTATTTTCTTTAGCAAACTGGATTGCATTCCGAAGCTCTACATTCGCATCTGGGTCTCCACCACTTCGAGCAGCGACAGATATCAGCCGATTTATTTTTCCAAAGAGCTTACCTCTCTGAGCATCAGCTTTTCCTTTTTTTCTTTTTATTGTACTCCATTTCGAATGTCCGGACATAGTCATTTTCCTCTTTGATAATTTTTTTTATTTTAGCATATAAAAAAAATAGGTGCAATTTATCTATACTTCTACCTTAAAATTCTATTGCAAACTAATTTTAATTTCTTAATTTTCTCTAAATTATTAAAAATCAGGAATAGGAGGTGTATTTCTTTTATGTTCACTTGCTTTTTTCATATTTAAAATATTTTTCTCTATTGTAGGATTATCTATTATTTCAGTAGCTAAATATTTATCTAAAACCTCATAACTAAACCCCATTTCTTTTTCATCTGTCTGGTGCTCCCACAATCCTGCTGATGGTTCTTTCTTTATTATATTTTCAGGTATGTCTAAATATTTTGCCATAGCACTTACCTCAGTTTTGTAGCTATTGCCTAAAGGTAATATATCAGAACCTCCATCACCATATTTTGTAAAATAACCTATAGTAATTTCGCTTTTATTCCCGGTCCCAACAACGAGGTAATCAAAAATATTAGCAAAATAGTATAGTACAATCATTCTTAACCTGGGTTTTATATTAGCCTTTGCCATCTTATTAACATTTAATTTCATAATTGCCAATAAATTGTTATATACATTAGTCAGGTCAATATTTTGATAATTAATTTGATATTTATCAATAACTTTCAAAGCATCATTGATATCTGAAGGATTACTTTCACAGGGTAATATTAACGCCTTAGTATCATTTGGAAATGCTTGTTTGCATAAAGCGGCAATTACTGCAGAGTCTATTCCTCCACTTAAACCAAAGACAGTTCCTTTTTTTCCTGCATCTATTACTTGTTTTTTTATCCAATTTATAATTTTGTTTGTTTTTTTTTCAATCCCCATACTTTCCCCCCAAATAAAAAATTCCCGGCAGTGTCCTACTCTCCCACAGAAAAAACTGCAGTACCATCGGCGCTGGAGGGCTTAACTACTGTGTTCGGGATGGGAACAGGTGGTTCCCCTCCGCTATGACCACCGGGAAACCGAATAAATAGAAAGATAATTTCGTCGTGCGTATTGAGTCGTGCGTCCTGCGAAAAGATTTTTTCTTTCCACGCAATATGCATCACGCAATACTAATCTAGTAGTTAGTCGTTGGTAGTTAGTAGTTAGTTAAAGACAAGAGTTAAGAAAATAGTTATTAGTTTTTAGTTTTTAGTCAAGAGTAAGAGCGATAAATCTTTAGCTGCAAGATTGCAAGGATACAATGTTGCAATATTGTCTTATTCCCATTCTTGCATCTTTGCATTCTTGCCTTTACTTATTACTTATTACTCATCACTTATTACTGTATTTTCTTCTCTTATACTCGATACTATCTTAGTCGTTAGTCGTTGGTAGTTAGTAGTTAGCTAAGAGAAAAGGTTTTTAGTTATTAGTTTTTAGTTTTTAGTCAAGAGTAAGAGCGATAAATCTTTAGCTGCAAGATTGCAAGGATACAATGTTGCAATATTGTCTTATTCCCATTCTTGCATCTTTGCATTCTTGCCTTTACTTATTACTTATTACTCATTACTCATCACTTATTACTGTATTTTCTTCACGTTATACGGTATACGTTATACGGTATACTATTTTTATAGAGTGATACGGTCAAGCCTTCGATCGATTAGGATCAGTTAGCTCAAACCATTACTGGCCTTACACACCTGACCTATCAACCGGGTCTTCTTCCCGGGATCTCTCCTGAATCTAATTCAGA
>Ga0334892_1000225_pt1 | contig 85586 bp, 81 predicted proteins | sample GraSluR3_MG_4_FD_207213 | JGI IMG/M metagenome (GOLD analysis project Ga0334892, IMG submission 207213) | Sludge microbial communities from methane-producing bioreactor in Wageningen University, Netherlands - Granular Sludge_15_04-R3 | ecosystem: Engineered > Bioreactor > Anaerobic >...
TTTTTATCTCCTGGGTCAGCTCAATTTAATCAATAGCATGTTTCCTTCCAAAGAAACTACAGGACGGTTCATGACGAAGTCAATTTTATGTCCAGGAGCAAGGATGGGAATTTTTCAACACCCTGTTGAGCCTGGCGGAAGCGCCCGCCGACCTTTCCGTGCGCATGTTAGCCGGGGGCGCCGCGCGGTGTAAAGCCCCGATTCGGACATGGGGGGTGGACACGGCGTGCAACGGACTTACCTTAAGCTCCTGCCGGGCGGCGACGTTGCCAGCCCGGTTCTTTTCAGCTATGGAAACCCTCTGCCGGGAGTTCCCGGCCCATCACAACACCGTTTCGGAGCACGCCATGCCCATATTCGAATACAAATGCAACGCGTGCGGCAACGAATTCGAGGAACTCGTTTTCGACCGCGACGAATGCCCCACATGCCCCAAATGCCAGTCCACCGACACCGGCAAGCTCATGAGCGCCGTCCGGTCCAAGGTCGGCGGATTCAGTCCGGACGCGGGCGGCGACAGCGCCCCCGCCAAACCCAGCGCGCCCTCTTCCGGCTGCGCGGGCTGTTCCGGCGGCAACTGTTCCAGTTGCGGCTAATCTCCGAATGCCATCTTCCCATGGTGGAAGTCATACCAGAGGAATCTGCATGAAAAAGCTCACCATCGCCACGCGCGGCTCCGCCCTGGCCCTGTGGCAGGCCAATCATATCAAGGACCTGCTCGAAGCCGAACATCCCGGCCTGTCCGTCGACCTGCTCAAGATCAAGACCAAGGGCGACAAGATTCTGGATGTGCCGCTGGCCAAGGTCGGCGGCAAGGGACTGTTCGTCAAGGAGATCGAAGAGGCCCTGCTGGACGGCCGCGCCCAGTTGGCCGTGCATTCCATGAAGGACGTGCCCACCGAGCTGCCCGACGGCCTTGAGGTCGGCATCATCCCCGAACGCGAGGAAGCCACCGATTCCCTGCTCTCGGTCAAATACGACGGCCTCAAGGGGCTGCCCGAAGGAGCCAAGGTCGGCACCTCCAGCCTGCGCCGCCAGTCCCAGCTCTGCGCCCTGCGCCCGGACCTCCGGATCGAGACCCTGCGCGGCAACCTGGATACCCGGCTGAACAAGCTCCTGAACGGCGAATACGACGCCATCGTCCTGGCCACCGCCGGACTCAAGCGGCTGAACATGTCCGCGCCCAAGCAGGAGATACTGAGCCCGCCCGAGTTTCTGCCCGCCGTGGCCCAGGGCGCGCTCGGCATAGAGTTCCGCTCCGACGACGCCGAAGTGCGCGGTATGCTCGCCTTCCTGGATCACGCCCCCACCCGCTATCAGGTCCTGGCCGAACGCGGCTTCCTGACCGGACTGGACGGCGGCTGCCAGGTGCCCATCGCGGCCTGGTCCGAGATCGAAGGCGACACGTTGCGGCTGACCGGCTACGTGGCCGAAGTGGACGGCTCCACTCCCATCCGCCGTGTAGTCGAGGGAAATGTGCGGCACGCCTGGGACATGGGCATGATTTTGGCCGGACGAGTCCTCGAAGCGGGCGGCAAGGCCATCCTCGACGAAGTCTACGCCCGGGAAACAAAGTAGTCCGCGACGCGGCCCGCGCCGCGTCATATACATTTCTTTATATGAAGAAGATAAAAGGTATCAAGTTGTTGGGAGAACGCCAGCCCCGCGGCCCGATCAAGGCCCTAAAGGTTTCCAAATATTCTCCGATAAAAACGGCAAGGAATATGTTCAACACTCCATGGAAGGAGGTACGAATCATGGAAATTGCCGGTTTTGAAACCTTGGGCCCCAACATGGCCGAACAGATGAAGTCCATCCGCAAGGTTCGCCTCCAGCGCGAAGTGCTGGAGAATCCAGAAATGGCCCGCGAGCTCGTCAAGGTCGAGTCCACGGGCACCTACAACACTCGGGGCGACATCGTCCAAGCCGTTTCAACAGACTTGGGGGATGCATAGTGCGCCACTTGTCCACAAAGTAGGGCCGGTCAGGAAATCCTGACCGGCCCTACTTTTTTATGTATCGTTCAACGTCTCTCCGCCCGTCCGGGCACAAGCTCACTTCCCCGCGCCGACAAAGACTTTCCTACTGGCTTTCCGACACGCCCGCCGAGGCGAACGTCGCCATCTGATTGAATATATTGGCGGCGGCGCGAACAAGGAACATTGCGCAGGCCGCGCCAGTGCCTTCTCCCAGTCGAAAACCGAGATGGAGATAGGGGTCGACATCCAGGGCCTCGATGACTGCGGAGTAGCCGGGCTCGGCCGAGGCGTGGCTGAGCAGGCAGTAATCCTTGACCGCGGAATGGATTTTCCAGGCGGAGAGATAGGCGGCGGTGGAGATGAAGCCGTCCACGCAGACAAGCTGGTGGTTCTTGGCCCCGCCCAGGATGAGACCGGCCAGGGCGGCTATCTCGTAACCACCCAGGGCCGCGAGAATGTCCACCGGGTCGCCGGACTGGATGGCCTGGCTGTTGGCTTCGAGACCACGGCGGATAACGGCGGTCTTGGCCGGAATGACCTCAGGGGCCAGTCCCGCGCCCGGGCCGGTGAGCCCTGCGGGATCGAGACCGAGAAAGGCCGCGTAAAGGGCCGTCGACGGGGTGGTGTTGGAAATGCCCATGTCGCCGGTACCGAGCACGCGGACACCGTCCTCATGAGCGCGATCGGCCAGGGATACGCCCAGGAGAAGGGCCTGGAGACACTGCTCGCGGGTCATGGCCGGGCCTTCGGCCAGGTTGGCGGTGCCGGGCGCGACCTTGGCCTGGATCAGGGCCGGATGATCGTCGAAAAGTCCGCCGCAGCAGCCCGCATCCACCACGAAAAGCTCGGCGCCCACGGTCTTGGCCAGGACGTTGATGCCCGCGCCGTCGGCCAGGAAGTTGAGGACCATCTGGCGGGTGACTTCCTGGGGATAGGGGGAGACGCCCTCGGCGTTGACCCCATGGTCCCCGGCCACGGTGTAGACCCGCATGGGGTCGGACTGGGGCGGCTGTCCGCCCTGAATGAGATAGAGTTGCAGTGCCAGGGCTTCCAGTCGCCCGAGACTGCCCACGGGCTTGGTCAGGTTGTCGAGATGAGCCTGTCCTTCGGCTTCGATGCTCCGGTCCACAGGAGCTATTCCGTCCAATATCCGTTTGAAAGCTGCTTCCATTATCTATTCCTTAATCATGATAAATTTTGATTCCGAGAGCCATACACCGCCCACCGGGAAGCTGTAAACAGACAAAGCTCGTTGCGGAAACGCCTGCCCCATGCTATCCGTATGGAAAGATTCAGTAATTATTCAAACACATAAGAAAAAACCATGACCCGGGAAATCTGCATCATCCACGCCAACTGCCAGGGCGAACCGCTGGCGGCGCGCCTTGAATGCTGCCCGGAATTCCGCGAGCGGTACGAATGCCGCCTGTTCACCAACTACGCGCGCGAGCCGGTTCCGCAACAAGACCTTACCCGCTGCGCCCTGTTCCTGTATCAGCACCTCGGCCCGGACTGGGGCGAGCTGGCCTCCGAACGGCTCGCCGCCATGCTGCCGAAGCAGGCTCGGACCTTGTGTATCCCGAACATGTTTTTCAAGGGATACTGGTCCACCTGGACCGGCCGCGCGGGGTTCGACTTCCGTTGCAAGCTGCTCGACGAATACATCGACGCCGGGCTGTCGGCCGATGAAGCCGTTCTTGTCTATCAACACGCCGATCTGTCCGCGAAGTTCGACCTGCCGGCGCTGCTTGCCGAAACCCTGCGGCGCGAAAGGGAACGCGAAGCTCGCACTCCGATCAAATACACTAGCATCATTGAGGAACGGCACGGCCGCGAGCAGCTTTTCAACACGGTCAACCACCCCGGCCGCCAGCTCATGGACCACGCCGCGCGCGGCATACTGCGCGAACTCGGCCTGCCCGGACCGGACGAGACCGCGCTGGCGGCGCTGGGCGACCCCTTCCCGGAACTGGAACAGCCCATCCATCCCTCGGCAGCAGCCTTTTTCGGATGGGATTTCGCCGGACCGAACCGGGAGTATTCGATTTTCGGCCAGCGGATGACCTTTGCCGCCTGGACGGCCCGCTACGTCTGCGCCCGGCAAAACGGCGTGACCGACTTCATCGGCTTTCTGCAAGGGGCGGAAAGCCCAAGTTGACGCCCCCTTCGCGGCAATACCCGTTCATTTCGCTTCCGCCGGACAAGGGTTCGTGCATCTGCATCCGCGGTTTTCGCCTTTGGCGCGGGAGATTGATTATTAAGTTTTCTTAATCGCTATCCGATAGGAGGTATACGCGACCCTCACGGAGGAAGGTCATGTACATCGAAACGGATATCGCACAAATGGAAGGCGGCTCAATTTTCGAGCAGTGGCCCGAAGCGGAAGGACAGGACCAGGCCCTAACGTGGCCCGGCGACGTCGTGGACATCTCGGAGGAGGCGATCCGCGCCTTCCGTGAAGCGGCCATCGAGCCCGTTCGAAGCGGAGCCTATGTCCTGCGGGGCATGGAGCAGCGCATCAGCACGGTCCGGGCAGAAATCTCCCGCATATGGAATTCCGCCCTGCCCGACGATGAAAAGAACATGCAGATATCCGCCCGCGAGAACGAGATAGCCCTGCTCCAGGCGGGCCAGTTCTCCTACGCGCGGGCAGGCTTCCCCCTATTCGTCTGATCCGCGATCAGTCACAAAAAAGCCGCCGAAGACATCTCCGGCGGCCTTTATTACAAACAGAAAAAAGATCAATTATTCAGACATCTTCGCAACAATCTCATCAAATAAGAATTCACGACTTCTTGCATCCGAATCTTGAATCATAAATTCCAATGTTGTTAGATTCGAATTGTTCGCTTCCAGTTCTAGCTCATCAAGCAAATCAACCAGCATTTCCAAGACTTCATACCCTTGATTTCTATTAATTAATTTAGAGTCGTGTTCTCTCTTATTCCTATCGTCTCCATTTCCTGCTTCCCAAAAATAATCATAGAGACTCTCATCTTCGAGCCATCGCCTAACCGTTGATGTAATGGACATTTTGTTACCCTCCTTGATTTAACATTCGTCTAAAGATAACAAAAAACACTTAATAGTAAAAATTAAACAATACACCAAATACAAAATCATCAAACATCAATAAATCTAGCTCGAAATGTAGACGAATTCGAACCTATTTCAGTCTTGGCGGCCCGATGACGATCATCTCCGCGATGGTGTGGTCCACCTTGGGAAGACTCCGCAGGTTCTTGCCCACGAACTGCATCTCCAGCATGACCAGATCGCGGTACATGGGAGTGCGGTCCACGAACGGGACCTCTTCCATGTCCTTGGTCAATTCCTGGCAGCGGTGACAACCGGGGAAGCGAACTTCCTGGCCCGTGTGGCGGGTGAGCAGGTTGGGCACGCCGTGCATCCGGCAGATCATCAGCCGATGCTCGTACAGACCGCAGATGCCCTGCTTCTCGTCGATGTTCAGGGGACACATGATGTGCGGCCGTTCGCCCCGGGCCAGGGCCGCCTGGGCCTGGTCCACGTAGTCCTGCGCGCGGGCCTTGATCTCTTCGAGCCGGTCGGCCGGGAGCTTGTTCAGCCCTTCCCACATGTAGGCCCACTCCACATAGGTGTGGTGCTGGAAAAAGGACAGGCAACAGTTGTCGTCGCAGCCGTCGCAGGCCATGCCGATGGGCCGGGCCGTCTCGTTGTATCGGGCGACCATCTTGTCATATATGGCGGCCAGCTTGCGAAAAGCGGCCTTGGGAGTCAGCTTGTTCATTCGATGTCGATGTGTTGAAGGATCTGGTCCACGCACTCCTCGGGAGCGCATTGGTCCGTGCGGATGGTCAGGTCTGCGGCCTTGCGGTACAACGGCAGCCGCTCATGATAGAGATCGCGCATGGTCTTGCCGGGGCCGATGGCCAGCCCCCGGTTCTCGCCGTTCCCCACGCGCTCGATAAAAGTGGCCTCGTCGATGTCGAGCAGGACCACGGGCCCGAGCTCCTTGAGCCGCCTGACCGCCTCGGGGCCGTAGATGACCGAGCCGCCCGTGGATATGACCGTGCGGGCCAGGTTCAGCTCCGAGACCAATTTTTCCTCAATGCGCAAAAAGTCTTCAAGCCCGTATGTGTCCATGATCCCTTGCAAGGTCAGGCCGTAATAGGACTCCATGTAGCGGTCCGTGTCGAGCTGGCGCCAGTCGAGCCGCCCGGCCAGGATTCCGCCCAAGGTTGACTTGCCCGCTCCGGCCATGCCCACCAGGGTGATGCACGGTTGCGGAACCAGGTCGCGCGTGATGGGGGTGAAGGCCATGCCTATTCGCTCCGAACCAGGCAGACCCGGTCCTCGCCGTCACGCTCGGTGACCAGGACGTTGACATGCTCGTTGCCCAGGGTGTCCAGCTTCTTGCCCACGTAGTCCGCCTGGATGGGCAGCTCGCGATGCCCCCGGTCCACCAGGACCAGCAGCTCAACCCGCTTGGGACGGCCGTAGTCGAGGATGGCCTCCAACGCGGCGCGCACCGTGCGGCCGGAATAAAGCACGTCGTCCACCAGCACGATGGACGCCCCCTCCACTTCAAAGCCGATCTCCGAGCAGTTGATGGTCGGAGCCAGCTCCAGGTTGGTGGTCCAGTCGTCCCGGTAAAGATTGATGTCGAGCTTGCCCAGGGGGATCTTGCGGTTCAGCCGCTCGTCCAGCAGCAGTTTCAGCCGCTCGGCCAGGTCCGCGCCCCGGCGCTGAATGCCCAGGATGGCCAGGGTCTCGTCCTCGCCCCGGCGCTCGTAGATCTCGACGGCCAGCCGTTCCAGGGTTCGGCTCATTTCCTTATCGGACAATATGGTGCCGCAGTCTTTCATCATCTCGGCCTCGCATGGCTAGCGGTTGAAGGAGCGTAGAAAAGTAGCCCATACCCCTTGGCCGGTCAACTCCGCCCGGCGTCCATGGACACTTTCGATTTGACAAAGAGTACTATTGATCTTACCTGTTCATTTCCCGACCCAAATTAGGAGGCATTATAATGATCGAAGTCACTGAAGCTGCTCAGAAGCAGCTTGAAGGCTACTTCCAGGACAAGGAAGCGTCCCCGATCCGCGTATACCTCGCGGCCGGTGGCTGAGCTGGCCCGCGCCTGACCCTGGCTCTGGATGAGCCTAACGATAAGGACGACGTGTCCGAGGCCGGTGGATTCACCTTCCTCGTGGAAAAGGACCTGCTGGCCCAGACCGGCAACATCAAAATCGATATGACCTATTACGGATTCGTCGTCGAGTCCGAGAACTCCGTGAGCGACGGCTCCAGTTGCAGTTGCTCCTCTTCGAGTTCCTGCTCCTCGGCCGGCTCCGGCGGCTGCGGCTGCTAGCCTTCGGCACGACGCATCCATTGCGTTGATCCCATTCCCCGGGCCGAAGCGTACCCCGTACGCATCGGCCCGGGATTTTTTGCGCCCTGCGACCAACCACGCGGCAAAACGCGGCGAACCGGCCGCCGACAGGCGCGAACAACGTTTTTTTAGAACGGAATTCCAATTGGTTGAGCCGACAACAACCACGACTTATCGTTTTTTTCTTTACATCGAATAGATGGGACTTATTCTCTTCAAAACTAAACCCACCCAGGAGATCAAGAAAATGATTACAGTCACCGAATCCGCTCAGAACGAACTGAATAAATATTTCGAGGACAAGGACGTGCAGCCCATCCGTGTGCATCTGGCCGACGGCGGCTGCTCCGGCCCGCGCCTGTCCCTGGCTCTGGACGAACTGCGCGAGGGCGACAAGTCCGTGGAGCAGGGAGACCTGACCTTCCTCATCAATGAGGAACTGGCCGAAGCCTCGGGCGCAGTGTCCATCGACATGACCCCCTACGGTTTCACCGTCTCCTCCGAGAACCAGATCGGCGGCGGAGGCTGCGGCTGCTCTTCCTGCGGCACCGGCTCCTGCGGCTGCTAGTTCCCGACCCTCCAGCCTGTTGCAACTAACACGGGCCGCCGCGCATTCGACATACGCGGCGGCCCGTGCTTTTTCTCGCGCCAGGCCTCAACCGCCCACCCGCTCCCAGCCTTTCCGCCCGAAGATTTCCGCCACGATGTCGCCTCTCTCATTGGACGGCGAAGGTCCGCTCCCCCACCTCAATGGATCGACATTTTTTCACAAGATAAAATCGGACTAATTATTTTTTCTAAAAAGTAATTTTGTCCGAAATTATTTTCCTACTTTCAAAAAGCAAAGACGACGGTTCCGGCCAAGCCAAAACCTTTTGGAGCTGTGGACGGCCGCGCCACGTTCTCGCGCACCAATCCGGCCGGAGAAAGGCAAACGGCATGACGCCGTACCAGCGAGGACGCGCACTACTCTCCATGAGCAAGCGATTTGAATGAGGGAAATAAAAGGGAGGTTCCCGGCGCGTCCGAATCAAGCGGCAGACCGAGGCAATCCCGGCGCGGAGAGCTGTCCGGCAGGCCCTTGCGGACAAAGAAAAAGGGCGGTGCTCGCATGGCACCGCCCACTTCGATTAGGACCGCAATCCCGGCCCTGACAGCCGGGTTTAATCGAAAGTTCTTTCATCGACGAGACGGGGGGCGTCGTCCGGCAGGGAGCCGGGGGCGCAGGTCTCGACGACTGGTCGTAATTTCATTGTAGCCTGGAAGTCGGCCTCGAAACTTTCCGTATCGAAAGGCTGTGCCGTTTCGGCCACAACCACGAGTACGTCCATGTCCATAACACGCTTTACTCTGATCTGCCAGCCGGAAATGGACGGATATCCTGAAAAGACCGTGGCGGCCTGCCCCGGGTAGATGAACTGGCCCTTGACCTTGACCGTGTCGTCGGCCCGCCCTTTCCATCCGGTAAGCTTTCTGGCCGTTCGGCCGCAGGCGCATTCGCTCAAATCCATGGATGACAGGTCGCCCGTGGCCAGGCGGACCAGCGGATAATCGGTGAAGAACGGCGTGACCACGACCTCGCCCACCTCGCCGTCCGGCACGGGCAACCCGGTGGCCGGGTCGCATATTTCCACATGCCGGTAGTTGGACAGGTGCATTCCGCCCAGCTCCCGGCACTCGTAGGCGATGCAGCCCACGTCGGCCGTGCCGTATCCCTGTCGGACGGTAATGCCGAACATCTCCTCCACCTCGGCTCGCAGGGATTCGGGCAGGGGCTCCGCCGCGACATATGCCTTTTCCAAATGGAAATCCTGCTGCGGGTCCAGCCCGGCGGCCATGGCCTTTTCGCCGATGACCTTCAGGTAGCTGGTCATGCCCACAAACGCCGTGACAGGGAGGCTGGTCAAAAACTCGATCTGCTTCTCCGTGTTGCCCGGCCCGGCCGGAATCACGGCGCAGCCGATGTCCCGAAGCGGCTCCTCCAGCATCAGCCCGGCCGGAGTCATGTGGTAGGAAAAGGTCATCTGGGCGATGTCGCCCGGCCGGAATCCAGCGGCGAAGAACCCCTCGGACCATGCCCAGTAGTCCGGTTCGCGCCCCTCTGGGTCGAAGATGGGACCGGGCGACTGATAGATGCGCGACAGCTCGCCCGGACGGACGCTCAGGAACCAGCCTATGCCGTGTTCCCGCTGCCACTCGACAATGTCCTTCTTGCGCAGGGGCGGGATTTTCCCGAAATCCTCCCAACCCTTGAAGTCCCGGGAGGACGCGCCCATCTCACTCAATCTGGCCTGAAACTCGCCCGACGACCGCTCCGCCGCCGCCAGCACTTCCCGCACGCCTTTCCACTTGCGCTTCATCCGCTTCTCGCGCGGTTCCGTCTCATATTCGGTGTAGTACATGGATGAATGCCTCCGGCGGCCGGACGAACTCCCCGTACGGACGTATCCCCCGGCCCCACCTTGCTGATCTTGTTGCGCTCCGCCTTCCGCGAAGGGGCCTGCCCGACATTCGTGCTTTGTAACTCTACGTCAAATGACGTTTTTTCGCCACCTCTCTCGACACGGCCGCGCCGGGAACGGCCGCGCCGTCATCCAAGCCAACGCTTCCGCCTGCGGTAATGCTTCACGTCCCGGTAGCTTTTCCTGTCCCCGGAACACCCCATGCCGAGATAGAATTCCTGAACGTCCGGGTTGTCGAGGAACTCCCGGGCCGTGCCGTCCATGACCACCCGGCCGTTCTCCATGATGTAGGCGGTCTCGGCCACGGAAAGAGCGGCGCGCGCATTCTGCTCCACCAGCAGGATGGCCACGCCCTCCTTCTGATTGAACCGCCGGATTATGTCGAAAATCTCCTCCACCAGGAGCGGGGCCAGCCCCAGGGACGGCTCGTCGAGCAGCAGCAGTCTGGGCTTGGCCATGACCGCCCGACCGATGGCGCACATCTGCTGCTCGCCGCCGGACATGTAGCCCGCGAGTTGTCTGCGCCGCTCCTTGAGCCTCGGAAAATACTCGTACACCAGGGCCAGAGAATCGGCCGTCTCCGCCTTGGGCCGGGTGAACGCCCCGCAGCGCAGGTTCTCCTCCACGGTCAGGTCCTCGAAAATGCGGCGGCCCTCCATGACCTGGAAAATCCCCTTGCGCACGATCCGCTCCGGCGGCAGCCCTTGAATGGGCTCGCCCCGATAGATCACCGCGCCGTCCGTAACCTCGCCGTCCTCGCACTGCAACAGGCCGGAGATCGCCTTCAGCGTCGTGGACTTGCCCGCCCCGTTTGCGCCGAGCAACGCGGTGATCCTCCCTTCCGGGCAAGCCAGGGACAACCCCTTCAGGACCAGCACCACGTCGTTGTAGACCACTTCCAGATTCTCGACTTTGAGTATGTCGCTCACGTTGCCTCCGGGCTCTCCATCAAAATTCTCTTTCCCTCCGGGCGTAGCGCCCGGAAGATTCCGAGGGGCCGGGGGAAGAACCTGTCATGCGGTCAGCCCCCGGCCTTTCCTTCCGGATCAATGTCCCAGCCAGTCCTCCCTCCGTTCGAGAATCTGCTCCTTCACGAAGGTCAGCTTCCCGTCTTTGACGGTGTAAAGGAACACGGCCATGTTCGGGCGATGGTCGTCGGGAAAGTAGGAGATGAGCGGGGCCAGCCCCATGGGGTCGAAGTCCCGCAGGGTCTCCAAGGCGGTCTTGAGGGACTCGCCGGTCAGCTCGCCGTTGGCCAGGGCCCGTTTCATGCCCTCGGCCATGACCAGCACCGAAACAAAGCCGCGCGTGTAGTGCGTCATCTGCGGCTGGTTGCCGGTGATCTCCATGATCGCCTTCATGCCCGGCACGTCCTGCCCGTACACTGCGGCGGCCTGGTTGGAATAGACGCCGTCGGCATCCGCGCCCGCCAGCTTGGACAGGTTCTCGTCACACCCCCATATGTTGATGAAGAAGGTCGTGTTCATGCCGATATTCTTGGCCGACTTGAGAATGACCGAGGTGGACGGGGTTGTGCCCCCGATCCAGCAGTAGTCCGGGGCCGCGTCCTTGAGCGGCAGCAGCTCCGTGGTGGCGTCGATGGCGTTGAGCGCCACGTTTGCCTCGCCCACGATCTCGAAACCCAGCTCCTTGGCGTACTCCTTGCCGCCCTTGATGGGGGCCAGCCCGTAGGGGTGGTCGGGATAGATGAAGGCTATGCGCGGAGCGCGCGACTCGGTCCAGCCATCCTTGAAGTACTTGATGGCCGCCCGGCACTGGGTTGAATAGTCGGCGGCGCTGAAGAAGTTGTACGGAGCCACCTTCGGATCGGTCAGGTGGGCCGAATAGGAGGCGGACAGGTTCGGCACCTTGTCCTTGGCCAGGGTGGGAACCAGGGCCTCGGTCACGGCCGAGCCGTATCCCTGAATGCAGACCACGTGATCGGTGTTGACCATCTTCTTGTACAGGGAGAGGCCCTGCTGCACCTTGTAGGCGGTGTCCTGGAGGTCGAAGACAATGGGACGGCCGTTGACGCCGCCCAGCCCGTTGACATACTCGACCCCGCCCTTGAGCCCCTCGGCGTAGGGCGCGCCCACAGACGAAGTGGGCCCGGACAGGTCGACCAGCCCTCCGACGCGGATGGGCTCGGCCTTCTTTTCGGAAGTTGCAGCCGGTTTTTCCTCCCCGCCTCCGCAGCCCGTAAGCACCAGCCCAGCTAAAAGCAAGGTGCAGACCGCGGTTATGATTTTTCCAACCCTCATGCAGATCTCCTTGAGGTTGAAGTTGTGCGTTCCGCATCGGGAACGCCGCCTATGTCCACCCGCCGGACGGCGGGATTGCGACCGCCTCCCTAATGGGCAAACGGATAGAGTTTCCAGTACGCCTTTATCAGCCGCCAGCGATGGGCCAGCCCTTCCGGCTCGAAAATGAGAAAAAGGATGAGTACCAGGCCGAAGACCCCTTCGCGCATGGCGACCACGTGCAGGGCTATACCGGGCCAGAACCCGGCCAAGGTGTTGGCCAGCGCGTTCAGGACCTCGGGCAGGAGCACGATGAAAACGGCTCCGAAGACCGACCCGAGGACCGACCCCAGCCCACCAATGATAATCATGGCCAGGTAGGAAATGGACAGGCCGATGTTGAACTGCTCCGCCGAGATGTACCCCGTATAATGGCCCCACAGGCCGCCCGCCACGCCCGCCAGGAACGAACTGACCCCGAAGGCCACGAGTTTGTACCGGAAAAGGTTCACGCCCACGATCTCGGCGGACAGATGGAAATCGCGGATGGACACGAAAGCCCGGCCATACTTGCTCCGCATTATGTTGGTAACCATGAGCAGGGCTCCGGCGGCAAAGGCCAGGAGCAGGAAATACATGCGAATCTCGGAGTCGAAGGCGAACCCGAGGATGGACGGCGGCTTCAGGAGCAGGCCGTTGGACCCGCCGGTGAGCGCGCCCCCGTGCAGGAAGACGTATTCAAGGACCAGTTGGGCGGCCAGGGTGGCGATGGCCAGATAGATGCCCTTGAGCCTGAGGGAAGGCACGCCAAAGACCATGCCCACCAGGGCCGTCACCAGCCCGCCGGTGAGGATGGCCAGGGGAAAGGGCACGCCGTGAACCGAACATTGCCCGGCGGCATAGGCCCCCACGCCCAGGAACGCGCCGTGTCCCAAGGATATCTGGCCGCACACGCCGGTCAGGAGGTTGAGCGACACCGCGCCGATGACCGAGATGAAGACAAGGTTGACAATGGAGGTCAGGTGGGTGTTCAGGACGAACGGAACCGCGCACAGTATCGCCAGGAACAGGCCGACCATGCTTTTCTGGAACCCGGACGGAAAGACCTGGGCCTCGGCTCGATAGGTGGTGAAGAAGAGTCCGCATTTGCCCTGCATGGCTACAACCTCTCAATCTCTTTGGTGCCGAACAGTCCATAGGGCTTTATCATCAGGATGACGACCAGGACGATGAAGGCCGCCACCTCCCGGAACCCGCCCAGGCCGAGGAGCTGCCGCGCCGCCCCGTCGCAGACGTTTTCGAGCACGCCGATTATCAGACCCCCAAGGGCTGCGCCGAGCAGGGAGTCCAGGCCGCCGAGGATGACCGCCGGGAAGACCTTGAGCCCCAGGTGGCCGATATGGGCGTTGATGCCGTTGATGTTGCCGAGGATGACCCCGCCCACGGCCGAGACGACGCAGGCTATGCACCAGCTCATGGCGAAGATGTTCTTGATGCCGATGCCCATGGACTGGGCGGCCTGCTGATCGAAGGCCGTGGCCCGCATGGCCACGCCCATGTGCGAGAACTTGAAGAAGACGGAAAAGACCGCGAACAGGAGCGCGGAAAGGATGAAGGCCGCGATATACACCGGGGCCACGGGCAGCCCGGCGATCACGACCGGCTCGGTAGGCAGGACCTGGGGATAGACCCTGATCTGCGTGCCCCAGAAAAGCTGGACCACGGACTTGAGCACCGAGCTCATGCCCACGGTGACCATGATGACAGAAATATGCTCCTCGCCGATGAGCGGCCTGAGCACCATGCGCTCGATGACCAGACCAAGCAGCACCGAAAAGACCAGGGTGACGAGAAAGGCCCAGACGAACGGGATGTGGAACTGCACCGTCAGGGCGAAGCAGACGTAGGCCCCGGCCATGACCAGTTCGCCCTGGGCGAAGTTGACCACCTTGGTGGCCTTGTAGATGACCACGAAACCGAGCGCCACCAGGGAATAGATGGAGCCGACCACCAGGCCGTTGACGATGAGTTGCAGGTAGTATTCCACTTAGGCCTCCATGTCTTCGATGCGGATATCGCCGCACATCCGCCTCACCCGGCCGTCCTGATAGGCGATCTCGGTTTCGAGGCTGAGGACGCAGGCGTCGGTGTAGAGCGCGTCGATGAGCGTGCCGTACCGCTCGTTGATGGTCCCGCGGCGGACCTTCCGCGTGCGGGTCAGCTCGCTGTCGTCCGGGTCAAGCTCCTTGTAGAGCAGGCCAAACCGCCGAATGCGCGTCTCCTCGGGCAGATCCGCGTTGGTCTTCGCCACCTCTTCCCGAATGAGCGCGTAGACCTCGTCCTTGGCGGCCAGGTCCTGATAGGTGGTGTAGGTAATCATCCTCGATTCGGCCCAATGGCCCACGATGGCCATGTCGATGCACAGGATGGCGGCCACGAACCCTCGCCCGTCGCCCAGGACCACGGACTCGCGCAGAAACGGCGAGAACTTGAGCTTGTTCTCCAGGAACTGGGGCGAGAACCGGGTGCCGTCTGCGAGGCGCATGACGTCCTTGAGCCTGTCGATGACCACCAGCCGCCCGTTGTCGTCGAAGTAGCCCGCGTCGCCCGAAAGCAGCCAGCCGTCCGGGGTCAGGGTCTCGCGGGTGGCCTCCTCGTTCCGGTAGTAGCCCAGAAAGACGGCAGGCGACCGGGACTGGATTTCGCCCTCGTCCGAGATGCGCACCTCGGTTTCGGGAATGGGCGCGCCCACGGAGGTGAAGTCCACCTCCCCCTCCTTGTGGATGCAGGAGATGCCCGCGATCTCGGTCTGGCCGTAAATCTGCTTGAGGTTGACGCCCACGGCGTGGAAGAAGCGGAAGACGTCCGGCCCGAGGGCCGCGCCGCCGGTGGTGGCCGAGCGGATGCGCGAAAGGCCCAGCCTGTCCCGCAGGGCGCGGAAGAGCCCCTGATCGGCCAGAAAATACTTGAACCGAAGCCACGGCGACGGGGTTTCGCCCGCGAAGACCGTGTCCACGTACTCGTAGCCCACTGGCAGGAAACGGTTGTAGAGATACCGCTTGAGCGGGGTGGTCTCCATGATGTCGCCCGCCACCTTGGCCGCGATGGACTCATACACGCGCGGCGGGGAGAAGATGAAGTGCGGGCCGATCTCGCGAGAGTCCGCCGAGGCCGTGGCCGGGGTCTCGGGGAAGTTGACGCAGAACCCGAAAAGCAGAGCCGAGGCCACGGCCATCATCTGCTCGCCCATCCAGGCCAGGGGCAAAAAGGAGACGAACTCGTCGCTCGCTGTCTTGGGATCGTGCAAGCCAAGGTTGTGGGCCATGGACAGCAGGTTCTTGTGGGAGAGCACGGCCAGCTTGGGACGGCCCGTGGTTCCCGAGGTGGTGGCGACGAGGCACGGATCGTCCGGCTTCACCTTCCGGGCCAGCTCCCGGAACCGGGCCAGGCAGTCGCCCCCCTTCACCCGGCCCATGCGGCGCACGGCATCGAAACTCGCCAGCCCCTCCACCTTTGCCTCGTAGGCCTGGAGCCCCTTGGGCTCGTGGTAGACGATATTCCTCAGCTCCGGCAGCCTCCGGCGAAACGAGAGCATCTTGTCCACCTGTTCCTGGTCCTCGGCAACCACCAGACGGCACTGGGACAGGGCGAAGACGTACTCGATCTCCTCGGCCGGGGAGTCCTGATACAGCCCGAGGGCCATGCCGCCCAGCCCCTGGATGGCCAGCTCGGCCCAAATCCACTCGGGCCGGTTGTCGCCGATGAGGATGACGATATCCCCCTTGCCCAGGCCCAAGGCCTCCAGCCCGCAGGCGAACTCGGCGGTGATGCGCAGGGATTCCTCCCAGGTCACGGCCTGCCAGACGCCCCAGGCCTTTTCGCGCAGGGCGGTCTTGCTAGGCCGGTCCCCGGCCTGCCTGACGAGCAGCCGGGGCAGCGTGGTCATGTATGGTTTGGCCATTCAACGTCCTCGTCGGCCCGGCGCGCGGCCGGACCTATCCTTCACTGGTTTCCATCAAACCGAGGGTCTGGAACACCCGTCGCCCGCCGATCCCGCCACTTCGTGCGGCCCAGGGGCGCGGCCTTCCGGGCCGCCGGCTACCTCCCCATGAACGCGGCGTCCTCGGTGCCCAGATAGGCGCTGATGACGTCCGGGTTCGCCTGCACTTCATCCGGCGTGCCCTCGGCGATCTTGGAGCCGAAGTCGATGACCACGACCTTGTCGGAGATGTCCATGACAACTCCCATGTCGTGCTCGACCAGCAGGGCGGTGACGCCCCACTCCTCGGCGATATCCAGGATGTATCGGGCCATGTCCTCGGTCTCTTCGAGGTTCATGCCCGCCATGGGCTCGTCCAGAAGGATGAGCTTGGGCTCGGCGGCCAGGGCGCGGCCGAGTTCGACCCGCTTGCGCACGCCGTAGGGCAGACGCCCGGCGTGGTGATGGCGATATGGGGATAGATTCAGGAAGTCGATGACGTCCTCCACCCGGCGGCGATGGCTGCGCTCGGTGCGCACGGTCCTGCCGAAGTAGAGGATGGATGACAGCAACCCGTAGCCGATGCGGCCATGCCGCCCGACCATGAGGTTGTCGAGGACAGACAAGCCCTTGAACAGGGCTATGTTCTGGAATGTCCTGGAAAGTCCCAGCTCCGTGCGCCTGTGCGCGGGCAGGGATAGCAGGCATTCACCGTCCAGCTTGATGGAGCTTGGTCCGCGCACGCCCCCGTCGGGGGTGTAGCGGCCGCTGATGCAGTTGAGCATGGAGGTTTTCCCGGCCCCGTTGGGACCGATGAGGGACGCGATGGTCCCTTTCTCCACTGAGAAGGACACGCCCATGAGCGCGGCGATGCCCTTGAAGGTGAGCGTAACGTCGCGGACGTCGAGGTAGGCCATAATCGTTCCATTATGGTCTTCGGAACCCGACCGTTCCAAACGACGTCCGCACGGCCCGTCGGTGAATGCCGAAAACACCGCCCGGGTCCATATGCTGCCGATTGGGCAGTAGAGTCCCTAGGTCCACTCCCCCCGGAAATCCTCGGGAGCGACCAGTTTGTAGCCCCGCTCCGCGAGCGCCGTGGCGACCGTGGAGGGGTCTTCGGTATCTATTCGGACGACTACGATGCGGCGTCCGTTGTAAAAGAAGGTGCCGGTGGAAATGATGGACATCTTCATGTTGGCGATGACCCCGGCGACTTCATAGAGCACGCCGGAACGGTCCTCGACCTCAAGGGTCAGGCGGCTGCCGCCCTCGCGGTAGCCCATCTCCTCGGCCAGGACGTCCAGCATGACGTTGCGATTGATATAGCCGATGAGCTCGCCCTCGTCGTCGACCACGGCCAGCCCGGCCAGGTTCATCTCGTACATCATGTCAGCGGCGCCCTCGATTTCGGTCTCCGGCGACACGGTCTTGATGTCGGTGCGGTAGATTTTCTCCACCGTCAGCTTGCTCATCAGGTAATTGATCTCGTGCTTCTCCAGGGAAGTCATGATGCTGGGCAGCGCGGCCGAAATATCTTCCTTGCGGACATAGCCGACAAGCTTTCCGTCGTCGTTCACCACCAGGAGCATCCACAGCTTGTTGTCCTCAAGCTGTTTTTGAGCCTCCTTGACCAACGTCTGGGGGGTGACTTTGACGAAGTCGCGAAGCATTTTCAGTCCGACGTACATGAATTCCTCCTTGGCAGCGCACCGCGTGCCCTGTATTGCTTGAATGGCATGGATTCGTCCCGGTTGGATACACGTTTTCATTGAACGGCGCAATTCCAACCGTGAGCGGCAGGGTCCCGGTTATTACCATCTAGACACGCTTTCCAACGGCCAGTCAATACTCAAACGACTGTTTGAGCCGCGTCGACCGCGCCGAGTGCGGGGACGGAGCCGAAAGACCGCCCGGCCCCGGTCCGGCTCTAACAGTCTTGACTTTCCCGGGAATAAAGGCACAGTTACCGCGTTGAGGACCGACATATGTTCATAAATAGGAAACACCGTCCCCATATAGATAAAATGCCCGGCGAGGACCGCATGGTCGTCCTGCGGGGGATACGCGTGTTTCTGGCGCTTCTCGCAATCGTCATCCTCATCGTCGCGGGCGGAGGCTCCCTCATCTACCACGTCGAGAAGGACAACTTCCTTGAGCGGCTGCAAATCACGGAAGCCAATTCCCTGGAGCTGCAACGCGTGTCCATCGAACGCATTCTCGACCGCGTCGTGTCCGACATACTGTTCCTGGCCGAGCAGAACGAACTCATCATGCACCTCGACACCGGGGACCGGCGGGCGGTCCTGGACATGGAGCGGGAGTACCTGCACCTTGCGGCCAGCAGGCGGGACTACGACCAGATCCGCTACCTGAACGAACAGGGCGTGGAGCAGGTTCGCATCAACTTCCGAAACGGGCTGGGCGAAGTCGTCCCCGAAAGCCGCCTGCAAGACAAGGGCGGACGATACTACTTCAAGGAAACCTTCGCCCTGAACGAGGGAAACATATTCCTCTCGCCCATGGACCTCAACATCGAACACGGCCGGATCGAGCAGCCCCCGAGACCCATGCTGCGCATCGGCACGCCCGTGTTCGACACCTACCGGCGCAAGCGGGGCATCGTCCTCATAAACTACAACGCGCAGGAACTCCTGGACACCCTCCTCTGGACAGGCACCACCGCCGAGGGGCTGAGTATGCTCCTCAACTGTCGGGGCTACTGGCTCCTGGGGCTCGACCCGGACGATGAATGGGGGTTCATGTATCCCGACCGGAAAGACGTCTCCTTCGCCAACAGATTCCCGGCCGAGTGGCAACGCTTCAACTCGGGCGAACAAGGCCAGTTCCTGACCGAAAACGGCCTGTACACCTTCGTCAGGCTGCACCCGCTGACCCATATGCAGAAATTCAGCATCAGGATGAATGCCAAGGCGGTGGCGTCCGCCACGGCGGGCGCGCCCTCCCCCTACGTCTGGACCCTGGTCTCCCGGGTGCATCCGGACGTCCTGAACGCTCCCGCGAGAATGCTCAAGCTCAAACTGTTCGCGTTCGGCGGCGCACTCTTCATCATCATGGTCTTCGGCGCGTGGAAATTGGCCATGGCGATCGCCCGGCGTCAGGTATACCAGGATCAACTCGTCGAAGCGGCCATGTACGACGCCCTGACCGGCCTGCCCAACCGCAAGCTTTTCTTCGACAGGCTGGATTCGGCCATGATCGCGGCCGAGCGATACGAACGCAGGCTGGCCCTGGTCTACATCGATCTGGACGGTTTCAAGGAAGTAAACGATACCAAGGGCCATGACGCGGGCGACGAGCTGCTCAAGCGGGTGAGCGTACTGCTGACCGGCGCGGTGCGGAAGTCCGACACCGTGTCACGGCTGGGCGGCGACGAATTCGCCGTCATCCTGGGCCAGGTGACCAACGTGCAGGACGCGGCCCTGGTCGGCGAAAAAATCGTTTCGGAGTTACGCGCCCCCATCGCCCTCTCGTCGGGTCCTGTGACCATCGGCGCCAGCGTGGGCGTTGCCGTGTTCCCCGAGCACGGCCACTCCGAGGAAGAACTTGTCAAAAAGGCGGATCAGGCCATGTACGTCTCAAAGGACAAGGGCAAGAACACTTGCACCCTGGCCGACTCGTCCCGCTGCGCCGACGCCTGACCCGGCTTTCCCCGAATCAGCCGTCCCCGCGCCTGAACAACGGGGCCTGGGCGCACCCGCGCGACAACCCCAGCGAACGATAGACGGCGTCCATATCCACGGCCTCGCGCACCACCGAGGCCAGATGGTCCAGGGCGTCCTCCAGTCCGAACACGGGCCGGGCGATCTCCAACGGCGACAACCCCTTGTCCATGCGCAACTGGTCCACGAACCAACGGCGGAAGCCATCGGCGTCAAAGAGGCCGTGCAGGTAGGTGCCGAGCACCCGGCCGTCCGGGCGCATGTAGCCCAGCGGCTCACCGGAACCGTCGCGCATGGCCACGCGCAACTCCCCGGACAGCGGCTCGGTGTGGCCGTGATGAATCTCGTAGCCGTGTACAGCCAGTCCCGAGGCGGAATGCGTCCCGGACGTGCGCGTCAGGGTCTTTTCCGGCGACAGGGTGGTCTGCACGGGCAGAAGATCGAAACCCTCCACGCGGGTGGTCTCGGACTCCAGCCCGTAGGGATCGTCCACGGTCCGACCCAACATCTGGAACCCGCCGCAGATGCCGACGATGCGCGTCCGGCCCCCGGCCAGCCCGCGCAACGCCGCGGCCATGCCCGTGCCCTTGAGAGCGCGCATGTCCGGCACAGTCGACTTGGAGCCGGGGATTATCACCGCGTCGGGCGTGCCCACATCGATGGCGTCGGACACCACGCGAACGCGCACGTCCGGTTCGGCGTGCAGCGGGTCGATATCGTTGAAATTGGAGATGCGCGGCAGGTCCAGAACCACGATGTCCACGCACTGGTCCTCGGGGAGCTTGTCGCCCTCGGGGCGGAACCCTTCCTTGAACGAAACCGAATCCTCCTCGGGCAATCCCAGGGAATGGATGTACGGCACCGTGCCGAGCACCGGCTTGCCAGTGCGCTCGAACATCTGGCTGAAAGCCGGGTCGAGCAACGAGGCGTCGCCCCGGAAACGGTTGATAACGTAGCCCTCCACCAGGCTGCGTTCCCCGGGCGTGAGCAAGCTCATGGTCCCCACAATGGAAGCGAATACGCCGCCCCGGTCGATATCCCCGGTGAGCAGGACCCGGGCCTCGGCGTACTGAGCCATGGCCATGTTGACGATATCGTGGTGTTTGAGGTTGACCTCGGCAGGGCTGCCCGCCCCTTCCAGGACCATGACGTCGTGCTCGTTGGCCAGGGAGTCGTAGGCGGCCTTGACCGCCTCCCAGGCGCGCGGCTTGTATTCCACGTACTCGCGCACGGCCATGTTGCCCACGGGGCGTCCCATGACGATGACCTGGGAGCCGGTGTCCGAACCGGGCTTGAGCAGCACCGGATTCATGCGCACGTCGGGATTGAGGCGGCAGGCCATGGCCTGGGTCACCTGGGCGCGCCCCATCTCGCCGCCCTTGTCGGTGACAAAGGAGTTGAGGGACATGTTCTGGGCCTTGAACGGGGCCACATTGTAGCCGTCCTGAAGAAATATGCGGCAAAAGGCCGCGGCCAGCACGGACTTGCCCGCGTTGGAGCTGGTTCCCTGGATCATCAGGGCGGGCGTCCTGCGGGTCCGCCGGACCACCGGGCCGCGCGCCGTGCCCGCCACGACCTCCATGGCCCGGACCAGCTTCTCGTTGTCCTCGCGACCGCGCACGGCCACCCGGAACCAGCAATCGTCCAGGCCGGTATAGTTGCCGCACAACCGGATGCCTATGCGGTGCTCCATGAGCAGCCGTTCCTGCAACCGGGTCGCGTCCTGCCCCACTCTGTCCATGCGGCACAGGAGATAGTTGGCCGAGCCGGGCATGACCTTGATGCCGGGCACCTGGCGCAGGCCCGAGGCCAGCTCCTCGCGCAACAGCTTCGTCCGCTCGCGGGTCTCTTCCAGATAGGCCGTGTCCCTGAGGCACCGCTCGCCCACCTTCTGGGCCAGCCCGTTCACGGACCAGGAGGGCATGGACCGGCGGATGCGCAGGATCATGTCCGGGTCGGCAAAGGCGAGGCCGAGCCGCAGGCCCGGGATGGCGTAGGTCTTGGTCAGGGAAAGGACGGTGATGACGTTTGACGGCCGGTCGCGGGTCAGCCGATCGGCGTCTCCGGGCAGGAATTCGGCGAACGACTCGTCCACCACGAAGACGGACCGGGGAAACATGGCCGCCACCTCACGCACGTCGGCGGCGGAGATCAGGCTCCCGGAAGGATTGTTCGGGCTGCACAGAAATACCAGCGAAGGCGTGGTCAACAGCGGGCCCATGGCCGGGAAGTCCACCTTGAAATCGTCGGTCAGCAGCGGCTCCTCAACGGGCAGCCCATGGGCCTTGCAGGACCTGGCGTAGTCCACATAGGTGGGCGAGGGGATGATCGCCCGGCGGAACCCCTTGAGCCCCGCCACGGCGAAAAGCAGCTCGGACGCGCCGTTGCCCGCCACGACCTGGGTGGGCCACACCTTGTACCGCTCGGCCGCGGCCATGACGAGCCCGGTGCTGTCCGGGTCGGGGTAGGAGTCCACGTCCTGAAGCGCCTGGCCGACCACCTGCCCGAGCCACTGCGGCGGCCCTATCGGGTTCACGTTGGCCGAAAAATCGAGGATATCGTCCGGCGAGCACCCGGCCGCCTCGGCCATGCGCCGCCGGTTCCCCCCGTGAGCGAACCGCCGCTCGTCCAAGACTTCCGATATCCCTTCGAAAACATTCTGCTTTATCATCACACTTCCGGCGTCTGCCCGTAGGCTTAAAAAAGATCAAGAATTTTGATCGGAATACGCGCAAAGCGGTCGGGTGTCCACTTGCAAAGGAAAGCGGCCCGCCGCCTCCTTTCCATCGTTTCCAACTGGAAAACTCCCCCGTTTTATGCAACCCTTCATAAACTTGCCGTCTCGCTTCCGAAGGCGGCCCGAACCCGACACAACCTCATCGCCGAGACGGAGAATCATCATGTGGAAGCGCGCGGTTTGCACCAAGGACTGTCCCGACACCTGCGGCCTGCTTGTCCAAGTCGAGGACGGCAGGATCATCCGGGTCAAGGGCGACCCCGACCATCCCTACACCCAGGGGTTCATCTGCAAAAAGGGAGCGCGGTTCCCGGAACACGTGCACGGCGCGGCGCGGCTGACCAAACCGCTCAGGCGCACCGGCCCCAAGGGAAGCGGCGAGTTCGAGCCCGTCACCTGGGACGAGGCCCTGGACGAAGTGGCCGCCAACATCCGGCGCGTGGCGGACGAGTTCGGCCCCGAGGCCGTGCTGCCCTACTCCTATGCGGGGCACATGGGACTGGTTCACCGCCACTCGGGCGACGCGTTCTTCAACAAGCTCGGGGCGAGCCGCCTGGACGCGACCATCTGCGGCCCGGCGGCCACGGAGGGCTTCAAGGCCAGCCTCGGCTCCGGCCCGAGCACCGAGATCCAGGAAGCCGCCAAGTCCGACTTCATCATCATCTGGGGCAACAACACCCTGGTGACCAACGTACACGCCTGGCCCCACTTCCTCCGCGCCCGCAAGAACGGAGCGAAGATCGTGGTCATCGACCCGTACCGCAACCCCACGGCCAAAGAAGCGGACCTCCACCTGATGCTCCGCCCCGGCACGGACGCAGCCCTGGCGCTCGCCGTCATGCACGTGCTCATCGACGAGGACATGCTCGACCACGACTTCATCGCGACGCGCACCATCGGCTTTGACCGGCTCAAGGAGCGCGTCATCGACTGGCCCCCGGCCCGCGCCGCCGAGGTCTGCGGCCTTCGGGAAACGGAAATCCGCGAGTTGGCCCGCGCCTACGGCACCGCGCGCGCCCCGTACATCCGCTCAGGCTGGGGCCCGGCCCGGCAACTGGCGGGCGGCATGGCCATGCGGACCATCTCCCTGCTCCCGGCCCTGGTCAACGCCTTCGCCAAACCGGGCGGCGGCATCACCCGGTCCCTCGGCGGCGCGCCGGGCAAGGCCGCATCCCTGCTCCGTCCCGATCTGCGCCCGGAAGGCACGCGTACCGTGAACATGGTCCGCCTGGGCCACGCCCTGACCGAGCTTTCCGACCCGCCGGTCAAGCTGCTCTACAACTATCTTTCCAACCCCGCCGCCGTGGCCCCGCAATCGGCGCAGGTCATGGCCGGGCTCGCCCGCGAAGACCTGTTCACCGTGGTCCAGGAAATGTACATGACCGACACCGCCAGGTTCGCGGACATCATCCTGCCGGGCGCGAGCTTCCTGGAGACGGGCGACATCTACCGCTGCTACGGGCACAACCATATCCAGATCGCGCGGCCCGCTATAGCGCCGGTGGGCCAGGCCCGCCCCATCCTGGACACCTTCCAGGCCCTGGCGGCGCGGCTGGGCTTCGACGAGGAGGTCTTCTCCCTGACCGAGGAGCAGTGCATCGAACGCATCCTAGCCGAATCCGCCGACTCCCCCTTCATGGACGGCGTGGACCTCGACGCATTGCGCCGGGGCGAACCCGTGCGCCTGAACATCCCGGCCAACCCCTTCGAGCACGGATTCAAAACCGCGTCCGGCAAGGTGGAGTTCTACTCCCAATCCATGGCGGACCAGGGCCTCGATCCCCTGCCCGACGGCACGCCCGTGCGCGACCCCGAAGGCGGCGACGCCTACCCGTTGGAGTGCATCACCCCGCCCCATCCCCTGCTGCTCAACTCCGCCTTCAACGAGATCGAATCCATCCGCGAAAGAACCGGCGGCCCCAAGGCGCTCATCCACCCCGATACCGCCAAGGCGCGGGGCATCGAACAGGGCATGGCCGTCCGGGTCTTCAACGGGCGCGGCCAGATCACCGCCCGGGCCGAAGTGACCGAGGACACCCGCCCGGACCTGCTCGTGATCGAGGGGCTACACTGGCCGAACGCCCGGCCCGGCGCGGGCTCCAACCAGCTCACCAGCCAGCGCATCACGGACATGGGCAACACCTGCGCGTTCCACTGCAACAAGGCGGAGGTGGAACCGCTCGAATAGAACCGGAGGACGGGAACCCCCTCGCCAAGGACGTTGATTTTCCCGGGGAGGCGGGCTAACAGGCTGCATTGCCGGATTAGCCGGCCGGAAACAGGTCACCAAATGCGAACACTCTGCGCCCTCATCCTCCTTCTTTTGCTCCTGCCGTCCTTTGCCTCGGCCGAGGAGCAACCGTACCCTTTTGACGACCCGTACCGGGCCACGGTCCTGGGCACGCCCGCGAAGCTGCGTTACCAATTCGCTGACCCGGTCCTGCCCGACGTCCGGGCCATCCGCATCGAAGGCCGCAATGTCCCGGAAGTCTTCGAATACAGCCGGGACATGAACTTCTCCACGGCCCTTCAGGACCATGCTGCCCCGCTCATCTTCATCATCGCGGGCACCGGCGCGGAACACAACTCCGGCAAGATGCTGTTTCTCACCGAGGTGTTTTACGAGGCGGGCTATCATGTGGTCGCCCTGTCCTCGCCCACGCACATGAATTTCGTGGTCAGCGCGTCCACCCACGGCGTGGCCGGATACGTCCCCTTCGACGTGGACGACCTGAACCGGGTCATGGGCTGGATCAGGGAGGAGCTGGCCAAGGAGTGCGAGATCACCGGCTACAGCCTGGCGGGCTACAGTCTGGGAGCCCTGCACGCGGCCTTTCTGGCCAAGCGGGATGAGGAGACGCGCGAATTCGGCTTCCGGAAGGTGGTCATGATAAACCCGCCCGTATCCCTGTACCGCTCGGTCAAACGCCTGGACTCCTGGCTGACCGAGGAAAACCTGGGCCGAACCTCGGTGCACAACGAGATCGCGGGATTCATCGACAGGTTTTCCGACTACTACCTTCACGCCGAAGTGACCGACCTGGACGACGATTTCCTCTACGACATGATTACGGACATCAACCTGGACCAGCGCGACTTCAAGACCCTGATCGGAGCAGCCTTCCGCGTTTCCTCCGCGTCCATGATCTTCTCCTCGGACGTCTGTCTGCGGGCCGGATACCTGGTCCCGCCCGGCCACTATCCGCTCAGGACGGCCTCGCCGCTCCTGGGCTACGCGCGGCAGGCCTTCGACATCTCCTTCGAAGACTACCTGAACGAATTCCTGCTGCCCTACCTGCGCTACAACGACCCCACCGCCACCCGGTCCGGCGTGCTTGAGCGGTCGAGCCTGGAATTCATCCGCGACTGGCTCGCCGAAACGCCCAAGGTCGTGGTGGCGGGCACCCGGGACGACGTCATCCTGGACGCGGCGGACGTGCGTTTTCTGGAAACGGTTTTCGGCGAACGGGCGCATTTGTTCGAGCACGGCGGCCACTGCGGCAACATGATGCACCCGGCATTCGTCCGGACGCTGAAGGAACTGGTGCAACAATGAGCTTGCGCGTGTTCTCCCTGTTCCTCCCGGCCGTCCTGGTCCTGACGATCATGAGCGGCTGCGGCCCCAAGGTCGTGGACGTGACCGATCCGCAGGCGGGCCTTGAGCCCACGGGATTTCAAACCCAGGTCCACCACTGGCCCGAGGAGAACTCGAACTCGTGGGTATTCCTCGAAGTCGACGACCCGTGGGAACCGATGAACCGCAACCTGTACGAAATCAACGCCACCCTGGACAAATACGTCATGCTTCCGGCGGCCACCCTGTACAAGGTCTTCATCCCCTCGGTCGTGCGCTCCGGAGTGAAGAATTTCATCGCCAACCTCAACGAGATGCCCGTGGCCTTCAACAGCGTGCTCCAGGGGCGCATGGAAAAGGCGGCCATCTCCTTCTCGCGTTTCCTTATCAACTCGACCTTCGGACTGCTCGGCGTCCGCGACCTGGCCTCCCGCAACAAGAAGCTGCCGCGCCAGAGCGAGGACTTCGGCCAGACCCTCGGCTATTGGGGAATAGGTTCCGGCCCGTACTTCGTCATGCCCATCCTGGGGCCGTCCAACGTGCGCGACGCCGCCGGATTCGGCGGGGACATCCTGATTCTCTATGCGGAAATGACCATGATCTACCAGGCGACGGGCATCGAGAACAATCGCCCCCTGGACATGACCGACCTCATCATCCGGGGCATCAACCTGCGCGCCAACACGGCCTTCAGCTATCACTCCACCGGATCGCCCTTCGAATACGAGATGGTCCGCTTCATCTACACCAAGAAACGGGAACTGGACATCCAACGGTAGACGGCCGTCCCCAAACGGAGGGGCCGTCTAGCGGGACGCCCCGCGCTATTCGTGAAACGCGGCGACGAGGTGTTCCCGGAAGCAGGCGACGTGTTCGGGAACCGGAATGCGCGCCATGTACAGGACGGCGCAGGACGGCGGCAGCGCGGGCAGGCCGTGCCGCCCGTCAAGGCCGACCAGATCATGCGGGAGCGTCCGCTCGATGGCGGGCGTTACCGCCAGTCCGGCCCGGGCCGCGTCGAGAACACCGGACAATCCCCTACTCACGCAGACGACCCGATAGGGAATCCCGGCTTCCGCCAGGGCGCTGAGCGCCCAGTCCCGGAAGAGGCACCCCTCCTCCACGGCCAGGGGAAGACGGCTGGCTCGTCCCGGGTCGAATCCGGGCCGGGCCGCCCAGACCAGCCTGTCGCGGCAGACCACCTGCCCGCCGTCATGGGCATCGGTGCACAGGCCGATATCCAACTCGCCCCGGTCAAGGCCCTTTTTGACCACGTCGCTCGTCCGGCAGTGCATCTCAACGACGACGTCCGGGTGGTCCCCCGCGAACCCGGCGAGCAGTTTCGGCAGCAGCCCCATGGTGTAGTGCTCGGGGGAGCCGAAGCGGATGACGCCCTTGAGCCGCGCGTCGGAGAGCGACAGGACGGCATCGTCGTGGCGCCGCACGATGTCCCGCGCATGGCCGAGCAGCCGCTTTCCGTCCGGGGTGAGCCTGGCCTTCTTTCCGTCCCGCACGAACAACGGCCTGCCGACCTCTTCCTCCAGCCTCTTGATCTGCACGCTCACTGCGGACTGGGAACGGTTCACTCGACCGCCCGCCTTCGTGAAGCTTTGGGTGGCCGCAACCGCGAGAAACGTGCGCAGGTATTCTATGGGCAATTGCATTCGATGATTTTTATTCATCGTTTTCAAAAAAACAATTCATTTCACAGATTATTCTGACCGGCCTAGAGTTGCCGCCGATCCATCGCGATCGATTGCAACCGCAACGTCCCAAGGAGGGAAAAATGCGCATATTGACTTTGCTCGGCAGCCCGAGGGCCGGAGGGAACACGGCGAAAATGCTGGAGGCGGCCGAATCCGAATTCAAACGGCAGGGCCATGGCGTGCACCGGATTCACGTGGCCCGCAAAAAGGTCGAAGGGTGTCTTGGGTGCAACAAGTGCCGGAAGGTTCCCGACCGCATCGCTTGCGTCCAGAAGGACGACGGTGCGGCGATACTGCAAGACATGATTGATGCGGACATGGTCCTGTTCGCCACCCCGGTGTATTATTGGGGCATGACCGCCCAACTCAAGGCCCTGGTGGACCGGACCAACGCGCTCATAACCCGGTACGGCGAACCGGAGCAGACTTCCCTGTTGCGGGGAAAGCCCGTGGCCCTGCTGGCCACCGGAGGCGGAATATATGAAAACAACCAGCTCGTCTTCGAGGCCTTCCGAAAAACCGCGGCCGCACTACAGGCCGAACTTGTCGGGGAACTGCACATCGGCGGCTGCACGGAGCCGGGCGACATGACCGCCGAGACCCGTTCACAAGGGGCCGAGTTCGCCGGCCGGATTCTCGCACGGGCGGCGTCGAGATAGGCGCGCCAAGCGGAAAGGCCCGCTCCTCACGGAGCGGGCCTTTCTTTTATGCGATGCCTGTCGAGCCTGTTGCGGACGGCTAGGCGGAGGTTTCTGCCACGGACTTGCCGGAGAAGACGTACTTGAAGAGGAAGGCCGCGAAGATGGCGGCGGCGCCCACGAGGCCGATAATCACGGAGGTGTCGTAGGACAGACCGAAGCCGATCTGGGCGTTGGCGATGAAGGTCACGCAAACGGCGGTCATGAAGACGGCCGGGATGGTGGCGATCCAGTGCAGCTTGCCGCGCTGGGCCAGGTAGGCGGCGGAGGTCCACAGGACCAGGGCGCTCAGGCACTGGTTGGAGAAGCCGAAGTACCGCCAGATGGTCGAGAAGTTCTGGGTGGAGATGACGTAGCCGATGACGAACAGCGGGATGGAGATCATCAACCGCTTGACGGCGGCATCCTGCTTGACCTTGAAGGTTTCGGCCACGATCAGGCGAGTGGACCGGAACGCGGTGTCGCCGCTGGTGATGGGCAGGACGATGACGGCCAGGATGGCCAGACCGCCGCCGACGGTGCCGAGCAGGGAACGGGAAACTTCGGCGACCACCGCGGAGGGGGAGCCAGCGGCGATGACCGAGGACAGGGCCTGGGGATTGTCGTAGAAGGAAATGCCCAGCGCGCACCAGACCAGGCCGATGATGCCTTCGATAATCATGGAGCCGTAGAACACGGCGCGGCCCTGGCGCTCATTCGCGACACAGCGGGCCATGAGCGGGGACTGAGTGGAGTGGAAGCCGGAGATGGCGCTGCACGAGATGGTGATGAACAGCAGCGGCCAGATGGGCTTGTCGCCGGGGTGCATGTTGTTGAAGGCCAGGTTCGGCAGGACTTCGTGGCCGGAGAACATCAGGGCGACGAACAGGGACACGGTCATGGCCAGGAGCAGGAAGCCGAGCAGCGGGTAGATGCGGCCGATGATCTTGTCGATGGGCAGGATGGTCGCCAGGAAGTAGTAGCCGAAGATGGCGATGACCAGCAGGCCGGTGTCGATGCCGGTCAGTCCGTTAAGCAGCTTGGCCGGGGAAAGGACGAAGACCACGCCGACCAGCATGAGCAGAACGAAGGAGAACAGACGCATGACCTGTCGGGCGGACATGCCGAGGTATTCGCCGACCACTTCGGGAATGGACGCGCCGTTGTTGCGCAAGGAAAGCATTCCGGAGAAATAGTCGTGGACCGCGCCGCCGAAGATACAGCCGATGACGATCCAGATCATGGCCACGGGGCCGTAGAGAGCGCCCAGGATGGGGCCGAAAATGGGACCGATGCCCGCGATGTCGAGCACCTGGATGAAGATGATCTTCCATTTGGGCATGACCATGTAGTCGATGCCGTCGGCCATGGCCACGGCCGGGGTGACGCGGTTCTCGTCAGAACCGAAGATACGATCCACGAACGTGCCGTAGATGAAATATCCCGCGATAAGCAGGGCTACGCATCCGAAAAAGAAAAGCATGTTTCACAACCTCCGATGAAAAGTTACGCCGCCGGGCGGCGACTTCCTTTTAGGAGGTTTCGGGAGGAGAATGCGACGGTTCCCGTCGGAACCGACCGTTTCGGAGCCTGAACAGACGTATACCCGGTTCGAATGGTCAGCGCCGGTCGGGCACCTGAAGCACGATGGTGGTACCCTTGCCGGGAACGCTGTCCACTTTTGGCGTGAACTGGCGGCCGTAGATGTGCTCCATGCGGCTCAGGCAGTTGCGCATACCGATGCCGCCGGTGGCCGAATCTGCGCAGTCGGGATTGAGGACCCGGTCGAGGGTGGCGCGGTCCATGCCCACGCCGTCATCGGCCACGCGAATTTCGAGATGCCCGTTCTCGCGCCGCGCGCTGACCCTGACCATGCCGCCCCGCTCCCGGCCGAGCACGCCGTGCCGGATGGCGTTTTCCACCAGGGGCTGGATAATCAGCGGCGGGATGGGCCAGTTGCCGCACCCGTCCTCGACCTCCGCCTCCACCTGGATGCGGTCGCCGAAGCGGGCCTTCTCGATGGCCAGATAGGAGCGTACCTGCTCCAACTCCTCGCTCAGGGGAATGAACCCCCGGCTCAGGTCCAGGTTGCGGCGCATATACAGGGACAAATCCATGAGCAGTTCCCTGGCCCGCTCGGAATTGGTCCGGCAGAACGAGGCGATGGTGTTCAGGGAGTTGAACAGGAAATGGGGGTTGATCTGCGCGTGCAGCCTGCGGATTTCCGCGTGGGCCAGCATCTGCTCCTTGATCTGGATGTCCTCCAGCTCCACCTGGGTGGAAAAGAGATTGGCCAGCCCGTTGGCCACCTCGAAGAGGGTGGCGTTGAGCGGCCGCTCGCGGCTGCCATAGAACTTGAGGGTGCCGACGATCTCGTCATTTTTCTTGAGCGGAACGATGATGGCCGACGTCATGGGGCAATCGGCCTGGTTGCAGCCGATGGCCTCCGCGCTGTGAAGGAATGTGGGCCTGCCCGTCCTGACGACCTCCCGCGTGGCGGTGGTGCGGATTTCCCGTCCGGGCAGATGGTGATCGGCCCCGGCTCCCACGTGGGCCAACACGTCCCGGGTGTCGGTGATGGCCACCGCGGCCACGCCCACCCGGGTAAATATGATCTCGGCCGTGGCCGCCGCGGTCTCGGGCGAAAGCCCCATGCGCAAATAGCTGACGGCCATGTTGGCGATGTCCAGAATGATCTGGGCGTGCAGGGACTCGCGCCGGTCGCGGTCGCGGGAAAAAAGATTGATGACCTCCACGAACAGGGCCGCGCCAAAGGCATTGACCAGGAGCATGGGCGGGGCGATAAGCTTGACCAGCTCCCACGCTTCGGGAAACGGCTTGGACATGAGCAGCAGCAGCCCCATGTGCATGGCCTCGCCCGCCAGGGCCAGGACAGAGGCTGCCCGCCAATTCAGGGCCGCCGCGCCGTATCTCCAGGCCACCATGCCGGCCGCGAATCCCTCCAGGGCCGTGGCGATGCCGCAGGGATACGCGCTGAACCCGTGCAGGTCGAAGGCGATGCGGTGCACTCCGGCGATCAGCCCCGCGCCGATGCCCACCACGGGACCGCCGAACAGGCCGCCCGAGATGACCACCATCGCCCGCAGGTTGGCCACGGAGTCGAAGACCGCGTTGCCGGTGTAGGTGCCGAGGATGCCGAGTAGCCCGAAAAGGACGGTCACCAGAACCGTGCGCAACCGGCTGCTCCCGCCGGTGAACTGCATGTGCCGCACGGGCATGATGGTCAGGAACAGAAGGACCACGCCCACCATGAGGCCGAACCGTTCGGCCAGAATCAAAATAATTTCAAAGGTGTTCACGGAGTCTCCCTACAGTTCCATGGCGTCCTTGAAGGCCCGCACCCGAGCCTTGCTGACGGTGATCTCGGTCTCGGCGCGATCGCTCATGGTCAGGACGTACTTGCCGTTGAACCACGGCGCATAGGTCCGCACCAGGGCGAGGTTGACCAACTGGGACCGGTTGGCCCGGAAAAAGGGGAATCCCTCCAGACGCTCTTCCAGGCGGTCCAGGGTCGCGTCGCAGGCGCAGGGATAGAGGCTGTCGCGCGTCCCGGCGTGGACCCTGCGGTTCTCATAATTGAAATAGACGATCTCCCTGGGGCTCAGGAGAATATTGCGGCCCCCGTGCTCCACGCTGATGCGCGTCACGCCCGGCTTGATGCCCGCGCCCGCCAGCAGTCGGCGCAAGACTTCGCTCGACTCACGGGTTTCGCTGGCCGCCAGACGCTTGCGCACCCGGTCGAGGCTGTCCGCCAGCCGCCGGGTGTCCACGGGCTTAAGGATGTAGTCCACCGCGTTCTCCTCGAAGGCGCGGATGGCGTACTCGTCGAAGGCGGTGACAAATATCACCAGGGGGTGCCGTTCCATGGCCATGACGTCCCTGAATACCGAGAATCCGTCCCGGCCGGGCATCTGGATGTCCAAAAAGACCAGGTCGGGCTGCTTGGCGGCAATGGCCTCGACCGCGTCGGCGGCATTGCCCGCAATGCCCACCACGTCTATGTCCGCGTGCGACGAAAGCAGGTAATTGAGCTCGTCCTGGGCCGGGGGCTCGTCGTCCACCAGGATGGTTCGTATGACATTGTTCATAATCATTCCTACGTGCGGCTTGCAAAAACGAAGTAAGGCATGGGGGCGCGCTTGGCAAGGCCGCAAAAAAGCCGCTCGGGGAGCGGCTTTTTCTTTGATGCGGCATGTGAGCCTAGTTCAGCAGGGTTCCGATCCGGTTGAACCGGATGTCGGTGACGGAGCCCCAGGACCAGTAAATGACCAGGGCCTTGCCGACGATCTTGCTGCGCTTGACCGGCCCCCACCAGCGGGAGTCGTAGGAGCCTTCGCGGTTGTCGCCCATGACGAAGTACTCGCCCTGCGGGATGACCACCGGGCCGAAGTTGTCGCGCACGGGCAGGGTATCGGCCTTGGTATGGAGCACGTAGGGCTCGTCCAGGGCGCGGCCGTTGATGTAGACCACTTTATTGCGCACTTCCAGGGTCTCGCCCGGCAGGCCGATGACCCGCTTGATGAAGTCCTTGGACTCGTCCTCCGGGAACAGGAAGACGACGATGTCGCCGCGCTGCGGGTCGCCGGTCTTCATCAGCACCTTGCCGTCGGTGGTGTCGAGCCAGAGATTGGAAGGCAGGCGGACGTCGTAGGCGAACTTGGAGACCAGCAGGTGGTCGCCGATCTGCAGGGTCTCAAGCATGGACCCGGACGGAATCTTGAACGCCTGGACGATGAAGGCCCGAATGACAAAGGCCAGAAGAAGGGCCACGACAATGGCCTCAAGGGTATCACGAAAAGATTTGAGCGAGCTTTGAGTCATGGGATTCCTTGTTGGATGCGCCGACTAGTCCTCATCGGCTTTCAATACGGACAGGAACGCTTCCTGGGGGATTTCCACGTTGCCCATGCGGCGCATACGCTTCTTTCCCTCTTTCTGTTTTTCCAGCAACTTGCGCTTCCGGGTGATGTCGCCGCCGTAGCACTTGGCGGTGACGTCCTTGCGGAAGGGGGCGTTGCGTTCCTTGGCAACGATCTTGTTGCCGATGGCGGCCTGAATGACCACCTCGAACATCTGGCGCGGAATGCTGCGCTTGAGCTTCAATGCGAGCGAACGGCCGATGCGGGCGGAGTTCTCCCGATGCACGATGCACGAGAAGGCGTCCACGGGATCGCCGTTGATAAGAATGTCCAGCCGGACCAGGTCGGCCTCGCGGTAGTCGATGACCTCGTAATCGAGGGAGGCGTAGCCCTTGGTGGACGACTTGAGCTTGTCGAAGAAGTCGTACATGACCTCGGCGAACGGCATCTCGTAGGTGATGACCACGCGCGAGGAGGTGATGTAGGCGATATTCTTCTGGATACCCCGCTTCTCTTCGCACAGGGCGAGCACCGCGCCAACGTACTCGTTGGGCACGTGCACTTCCAGGCGCACGAACGGTTCGCGAATGGCCTTGATGCGAGTCGGGTCCGGCAGCTTGGACGGGTTGTCGATAATCAGCTCCTCGTCGGTCACGGTGAGGACCTCGTAGATGACCGACGGGGCGGTGGTAATCAACCGGGCCTCGAACTCGCGCTCAAGCCGCTCCTGAATGATCTCGATGTGCAGAAGGCCCAGGAAGCCGCAGCGGAACCCGAAGCCGAGAGCCTGGGAGGTCTCCGGTTCGTAGGTAAAGGCCGCGTCGTTGAGCTGGAGCTTTTCCAGGGCCGCCTTGAGCGTCTCGTATTCGGAGGGCTCCACCGGATACAGCCCGGAAAAGACCATGGGCTTGACCGGCTTGAATCCGGGATACGGCGTTGCCACGGGGTTTTCGGCCAGGGTGATGGTGTCGCCCACGGGCGCGTCGCCAAGCTCCTTCATGGAGGCGCACAGGAAGCCGACCTCGCCGGGCCCCATCTCCTTGATGTCCTTGGCCTCGGGCATGAACGCGCCCAGCCGGGTGACCTCGAAGACCTTCCCGCTCGAATGGATCTTGATGCGCTTGCCCTTCTTCAACGTGCCGTCGATGATCCGGAAAAGGACCACCACGCCCTGATACGAGTCGTACCAGGAGTCGAAGATAAGCGCCTTGAGGGGAGCCTGCGGATCGCCTTTGGGCGGCGGCAGCAGGTTGATGACCGCGTCCAGGACTTCCTCCACGTTCTTGCCGGTCTTGGCCGAAACCATGATCGGATGGGAGCAGTCCAGGCCGATGACCTCCTCGATCTCTTGCGCCATGCGCTCGGGATCGGCGCTGGGCAGGTCGATCTTGTTAAGCACCGGGATGACCTCAAGGTCATTGTCCAGGGCCAGATACACGTTGGCCAGGGTCTGGGCCTCGACGCCCTGGGTGGCGTCCACCACCAGAAGCGCGCCTTCGCAGGCCGCGAGCGACCGCGAGACCTCGTAGGAAAAGTCCACGTGGCCGGGCGTGTCGATGAGGTTGAGGATGTACTCGGTCCCGTCGTGGTCGGTATACGGAATGCGCACGGTCTGCGCCTTGATGGTGATGCCGCGCTCGCGCTCCAGCTCCATCTTGTCCAAGTACTGGTCCTTTTTCTCGCGGTCGCCGACCATGCCGGTGATTTCGAGGATGCGATCCGCCAGCGTGGACTTGCCGTGGTCAATGTGGGCAATGATGCTGAAATTGCGTATTTTATCGATCTTGCTCATGATTTCCATTCTATAGGGAATTTACCGCCGGACAAGGCGTTAGACCCCGTCCGTGGGGCTGGAATGGTCTTGTAAGGCATTTGCATCCGCTTGTCTAATATATATAGGTGATGATCCCCGACATCCGGCGGCCAAACAAGGCTGCCAGACCGGAGAAAAGACGCCGCAACGAGATTCACGCCCGCCGCCCGCAGGAACCGCCATGGTTGGCGGACAAATTCGCAAAGGACCTGCCAATTCCAAACTCCCCCTTGTTGCCGAACTCACGAAGTGCTATGTTCGCCATAAACAGCATCGATGCCCGGAGCGCGGGAGGAAAGGAACCGGGCACATTGTGCAAGGAGTCTTCAAAATGTCTGCAAGCAGAGCGATCCTGGCCGACCTGCTGACGGAGGCCGGCGTGGCGGTGGACGGCGATCATCCATGGGACATCAAGGTTTCGGACGAACGCCTCTTCCATGACATCCTTCTCAGGAAGAACCTGGGACTCGGCGAGGGGTACATGCGCGGGTGGTGGAACTGCGAGCGCGTGGACGAATTCATCTTCCGCGTGCTCAAGACCGGAGCGGAGGAACGGGTGCGCGACTCCTGGCGGCTCGTGGCCAAGGCCTTGCCCGCCCTGCTCCTCAACATGCAAAGCCTGTCGCGCGCCCGCGTTGTGGCCAAACGGCACTACGACCTGGGAAACGACCTGTTCGAGGGGTTCCTCGACCCGTACATGCAGTACAGTTGCGCCTACTTCAAAGGCATGGACGGCTGCGCGGACCCGCTGTCCGACGACCAATCGTCCCGGGACCTCGAAGAGGCGCAACAGGCCAAGATGCGCCTCATCTGTGAAAAGCTGGAGCTTGCCCCCGGCGACCGGGTCCTCGACATCGGCTGCGGATGGGGCGGACTGGCCCGGTTCATGGCCGAGGAGCGGGGCTGTAAAGTGGTGGGCGTCAACATCTCCAAACGGCAAATAGAATTCGCCCGGGACTTCTGCGCCGGGCTGCCCGTGGAGATACGCGAAACAGACTACCGGCTGCTGGACGAACCCTTCGACAAGATCGTGTCCGTGGGCATGTTCGAGCATGTGGGCCCCCGGAACTACGGCGAGTTCATGGATACCGTGGCCCGCTGCCTCAAGCCGAACGGCCTGTTCCTGCTCCACACCATCGGCGGCAACACCACCAGCCGAAGCATCGACCCGTGGATTTCCACCTACATCTTCCCCAACGGCTGCCTGCCCTCCATCGCTCAGGTCTCACGGGCCTCGGAATCGCACTTCGTCATGGAGGACCTCCACAACTTCGGCCCCTTCTACGACCGCACCCTCTTGTGCTGGCTGCGCAACTTCCGCCGCTCCTGGCCGAAACTGCGCGGCAAATACGGCGACCGCTTCAGACGAATGTGGGAATATTATCTCCAATCCTGCGCGGGCGCATTCCGGGCAAGGGACATCCAACTGTGGCAGTTCGTGTTCTCTCCCACAGGCAGGCGGCAGCCGGAATGCAGGATGGGGTAGCGCGGGTCCCAGGCCGGGGAGAGAAATCAGGAGAGGAAGCCGCCTTCGGCGGATTTGACGGGTGAGTTCGCCTCCGGCGGGCAAGGGGTCATAACCCTTTGGAAACCCCTTTTCGCCTTCGGCGGGAACAACCATTAAAGGAGTTGCGGCCAACCGCCCTTCCGGAAGTTCATACCACGCAAAACGCCCCGAAACCGTCATGGATCGGGGCGTTCTTATTACACACAACACACCGCCCTTCAGGGCGGCAACAGGGGTGCAAGGGGACACGCCCCTTGCCCGCCGGAGTCGAAATCATCGGCCCACTCCGCCGCCTTCGGCTTCAAAATCTGATTTCAACACCCCAAAGACACTGATCGCCAAAACTATTTCAGCAGCCCGTCGATCCGCTCGGTGATGAACGCCTGAATTTCGGCCAGTTGTTCCTCGGTGACGGTTCGCACGGTCTTGGCCTTTTCGGCGATGTCCTCTTCACTCAGGCCGCTCATCATGCCGATGGAGAACTCGTCCACTTCCTCGTCGGCGGGCACCAGGCCGCAACCGCCCACGCCGCCGACGACTTCGCCATCCACAACCACGGGCACGCTCACGCGGACCATGCCGCCGTCGCAGTACTCGACGAACGGCTCACCCTTCTTGAGCAGTTGGGTGAACATCTGCCCGGCCGTGGCGCAGATGGCGCCGAACCCTTTGTCGTCGTCGCGGATGGCCCGGCACAGGTCGTTGCCCCAGATGTTGCCGAGCAGACGATGGCCGTCGCCGTCCATGATGTCGGCGTTCAGGCCGAAGCGGTCGTGCAGTTCCTGCTGCAACCGGGCCAGTTCCTCTTCCGATACGAGATCCTTGAGCGTCATGAAAAACTTCCTTAAGGCGTTGTTCCGGGAAAAATCCCCACCCCGTTTACAGGGAATCGGTACGGTCCGCAAGTAACGGGCGACCTCCGTTTTTTGGTTTTCACCCTCCGCAAAACCCGCTAGAACATGTGGCGGAGAACGACTATGACCAATACCTTCAAGGACAAACTGCGCGGCATGACCTTCGGTGTGCCGTGGAACATCGCCCTGCTGACCCTGGGCTCATTTCTCATCGCCTTCTCGGTCAAAGCCATCGCCGTGCCGCACGGCCTGCTGACCGGCGGCATGTCCGGCATCTCGCTGCTGTGCTATTACGCCTTCGGCGGGCTGACCACGGGCCAATGGTACTTCGCCCTGAACCTGCCCGTGTTCATCCTGGGCTGGGTATTCGTCAGCAAGCGATTCTTTTTCTATTCACTATACGGGATGGTCATCTCATCGGTCTTCATCGACGTCATCCCCTACTCCCTGCACATGGACGACATCTGGCTGGCGGTCATCACCGGCGGCGGGGTCATGGGCGCGGGCGTGGGCATTGCCCTGCGCTCGCTCGGCTCCACCGGCGGATCGGACATCCTGGCCGTGATCTGCAAGGAGAAGTTCAACATGTCCATGGGCTCCTTCGAATTCTGGTTCAACATGATCGGTTTCGTGGCGGGCTTCGTCTATCTGGACATGAACATCGTCTTCTACTCCATCGCCATGACCTTCGTCATCGCCTTCGGCATCGAGTACGTGCTGGGCATGTTCTCGGAGCGTAAGATGGTCATGATCGTCTCGGAGCATCACGCCGCCATCAACGCGGCCATCCTGACCGACCTGGACCGGGGCGTGACCATTCTGGAAGGAACCGGCGGATACACGGGAGAAGAGCGCAAGGTGGTCATGACCATGGTTTCGTCCATCCAGCTCAAGGAGCTTGAGGAGCTGGTCTACACCATCGACCCGGACGCGTTTTTCATCATGGGCTCCGGCTTTCACGTCCAGGGCCAGGGATTCTCGTCAAGAAAGGTGTACTAGATGATCTTCGCCGCCGAGAAGAAAGGCGCCCCGCCGCCCCGGACCATCGGTCTGATTTCGGACTTCGGCCTGACCGACCCTTACGTGGGCCAGGTCAAGGCGGTCCTGGCGCGCAAGGCTCCCAACTGCCCGGTGGTGGACATCTCCCACAACGTGGTCCCCTTCAACGTGGCCCAGGCCGGTTTTTTCCTGGCCGCCAGCTACGAACATTTCCCGACGGACGCCGTCATCCTCGCCGTGGTGGACCCGGGCGTGGGCACGGACCGGCGCATCGCCTGCCTCCAGATAGGCAACCGGCTGCTGGTGGCCCCGGACAACGGGCTGCTCACCCTGGCCCTGAACCGTGCATGGTCCGATGTGCGCGCCTTCGACCTGTCCAGGGCCATGGACGCGCCCGAAAAGGTCTCGCACACCTTCCACGGCCGGGACGTCTTCGCCCCGCTGGCCGCATGGCTCGCCCTGGGCGGCAGGCCCGAGGGCATCGGGCCGGAAATCGACCCGGCGGACCTGGTCACACGCACCTGGTCCCAGCCCGAGTTCGGGCCCGGCAGGGTTCGCGCCCACGTGCTGCACATAGACCGTTTCGGCAACTGCGTGCTCAACCTGGAAGCGGGCGGCATGGGCTCCCCCAAAGGGTTGCGCATGGAATCCCCGGCGGGCGGGCCGCTGGCCTATGCGACGCGGTACGCGGACATGCCCGAGGGTGAACCCGGCCTGCTCGAAGGCAGCCAGGGATTTCTTGAACTCGCCGTGAACCAACGGTCCGCGGCCAAGCGTTTCGGCCTGTCCATGGGCGACCCCGTGGAACTGGCCTGGGAGGCATGACATGCTGCGAGACTTCGTCGACACCCTCGGTTTCCTGACCCGGCTGGCACCGGCCAGGGTCATCCCCGAATCGGCCATGAACAGATGTATGCGCTGGATGGCCCCGGCGGGCCTGGTCCTGGGCACGGTCATCGTCCTGCCCCTGTGGCTCGGCCTGTTCGGCGACTCGCCCTGGGTTCAGGCGTGGCTCATGGTGGCGGCCTCCATCTTCCTCACGCGCGGCCTGCACATGGACGGCCTGGCCGACGTATGCGACGCGGTGACCACCCACACCGACCCGACGAGATTCTGGGAAGTGGTCAAGGACAGCCATACCGGCGCATTCGGCGCCATGGGCCTGGTCATGGCCGTGGCCGGTCAGATCCTGCTCTTCCACGCCATGCTCGCCCGGGGCGAATACTGGGCCGCGGCCTGGGCCTTTGTCCTGGGCAGGGCCGCCGCAGTCTGGCTCGGCTACCACGTGCGCCATCTGGTCCGTCCCGGCCTGGGCAAGCTGTACATCGACGGAGCCACCCTCGGCGTGGCCCTGGCCACCACCGTGTTCGCGTTTGCGGCGGGCATTATCATGGCCGGATTCGCCACGGCCCTGGCCTCCACGGTCATCGCCACGGCGGCCCTGCTCGGCCTGTTCAGGCTGGCGGACAAGGTCGGCGGCGCCAACGGCGATTTCCTCGGCTGTGCCGTAATTCTCGGCGAGCTGGCCGCAGGGCTGGGCTTCGCCCTGGTCTCCTGAGTCCGAAACACCGGACCCGTCTTAACAATTCTTATCATTCGCGGGCCGTTTCCTGGCCCGTGCCTTGCTGCATCCTGTTATCGAGTTGCCGACGGCAAATATTGCCGCCATCACCTTTAACCAAGGAGCAGAGCATGAGCATCACGGCAGTGAGCGGCTCCGGCGCATCCTATGGGCTTGCCGAAATGATGCAGGCCCAACGGGTCAGCCAGACGAATTCCGATGAAACGGCAACGTCCTCCATGAAGAAGAAGGAGGGGGACGGGGACGGCAACGGCTTCGTTCAGGCAATGGGGCAGGAAACCGACGCCCCTGCGGCCGCGGCCGGAAACAGTCAAACCGTGCAAGGCGCTTCCGGCGACGGAGGCGGCGAGTCATCGTCCGACGAGGAGGAGTACGACACCTACGACCTCAACGAGGACGGCGTGGTCACCGTGGACGAACTGCTTCAGGCGTTCCGCCAGGGCGACACAAGCGTGCAGGCCCTGTTCGAGGGCTCGGGCGGCTCCTCCGCCCTCCTGCAACGTCTCGCCAGCCAGGCCTACGAGGCCCAGAGCGCGGCGGTTTAACCTCTTCGGAGACGACCGGAAGGCCCGACCGACGGCATCTCCCTCAGGGAGGAGAGAGATGCGTGTCGAGCCCTCCCCCTTGGCAAGACTCCCCGGCCCCGGTAGGATGGCTCCCGTAACCAGAAAATCCCGCCGGAGGTCCCCATGCCGTCCAGAACCCTGGCCGCCCTGGCCTTACTGTTTCTGCTGCTCCCGGGCTGCGCGCCCAAAATCAAGATTTTCGCCTCCCAAGCCACGGAACCCCTCAAGGAATACGTGGTGGACGGCGAGGGCGAAGGAAAGATCGCGCTCGTGCATCTGCGCGGCTTCCTGACCACCCAGCCCGCCCGGGGGATGCTTCGCTCCCAGCCCAGCCCGGTGCAGGAGCTGGTCAACAACCTCAAGTTGGCCGAGGCCGACGACGAGGTGGGAGCCGTGGTCGTGGCCATCGACTCCCCGGGCGGGACCGCCACCGCCTCGGACGTCATCTACCACGAGCTGACCGCCTTCCGAGAGCGCACCGGCAAGCCCGTGATCGCGGCCATGTTCGACGTGGCGGCCTCGGGCGGATATTACGCGGCCCTCCCCGCCGACTGGATTCTGGCCCACCCGACCACCATCACCGGCTCCGTGGGCGTGGTCTTCATGCGTCCCAAGCTGAGCGGCCTCATGGACAAGGTCGGCGTGGACATGGAGGTCTCCAAGTCGGGCCGCGACAAGGATATGGGGTCTCCCTTCCGGCCGTCCACCGACGAGGAAAAAGCCCTGTTCCAGGGAATCATCGACGACATGGCGGGCCGATTCCACGAACTGGTTCGAAAACACCGCCATCCGTCCCCGGCCGATTTCGAGACGATCAAGACGGCCCGCGTGTTCACCGCGAATCAGGCCCTTTCGCTCGGCCTCATCGACCAGGTCGGATACATTCAGGACGCCTTTGCCAAGGCCCGCTCACTGGCCGGACTTCCTAAGGACAGCCGTGTGGTCACCTACCGCCGCGACCTCTATCCCGACGACAACCCGTACAACACGCTCGACTCGGCGGAACCGTACAAGCCCAGCCTCCTGGGCGTGGACGCTTCCTTCCTCATGCCCCCGAGGGCCGGGTTCTGCTACGTATGGGAAGGGGGTGTCACGCGGTAGGCGCGTCCTTGCCGCGTTCACCCGTTCGCCGAAGGCATCTCATATTGCAGGCGGTGGTTGTTTGCCGTAGGGTAGCGGCTTCATCTGATCTCAAGGAGTTTTCACATGCAGCTTATTTCCAGCCAGATAGCCGGGTACATGACGCGGTCCTCCTGGATCCGCAAGATGTTCGAAGAGGGCATCGCCCTGAAGAAACAATTCGGCGAGGACGCGGTCTGCGACTTCAGCCTGGGCAACCCGGACCTGCCGCCGCCAGCAGCCATCAAGGAAGGCCTCCTGGAACTGGCGCAGGAAGCGGACAAACCGTTTTTCATGGGCTACATGCCCAACTTCGGCTACCCCGACGTCCGCGAGAAGCTGGCCGCCGAGGTCTCCAGGGAACAGGGAACGCCGGTGCCCGCCGAATCCCTGGTCATCACCTGCGGCGCGGCGGGTGCCCTCAACTCGTTTTTCCGGGCCGTGCTCGAACCCGGCGACGAGGTCATCACCCCGGCCCCGTTCTTCGTTGAATACGGCTTCTACTGCGAAAACCACGGCGCGAAGCTCACCCCGGTCCCGGCCAAGCCCCTGACCTTCCAGCTCGACCTGGAGGCCATGGACAAGGCCATCTCCGACAAGACCCGCGTGGTCATGCTGAACTCGCCCAACAACCCCTCGGGCGCGGTCTACGACAGGGCGTCCCTTGAAGGACTGGCCGCCATCCTCGAAAAACACAACGAGGGACGCGAGCGGCCCATCTACATCCTGGCCGACGAGCCCTACAGGTTCCTCGCCTTTGACGGCGTCGAAGTGCCGAGTCTGCTGCCCATCTACAAATATTCGGTGGTCTGCTCGTCCTTCTCCAAAAACCTGTCCATGGCGGGCGAGCGCATCGGCTACGCTCTCATCAACCCGGCCATGGAAGACATGGCCACCCTGGTGGGCGGCGTGGTGCTGGCCAACCGCATCCTCGGCTTCGTCAACGCCCCGGCCCTGGCCCAAAAGCTCATGGCCCGCGCGCTCGGCTCGGGTGTGGACATCTCCATCTACGACCGCCGCCGCAAGGCCATGGCCGAAGTCCTCGACTCCGCGGGCTACGAATACACCATGCCCAAGGGCGCGTTCTACTTCTTCCCCAAGGCCCCCGGCGGAGACGACGTCAAGTTCTGCGCCGCCCTGCAGGAGGAAAAGGTTCTCGCCGTGCCCGGCTCCGGCTTCGGCTACCCCGGCTTTTTCCGGCTCTCCTTCTCGGTGGAGGACAAGATCATCCCCCGCTCCCGCGAAGGGTTCGCCGCCGCCATGGCCAAGTTCAAATAACGGTCCGCATGACCGAAGAAAAAAAGGGACGCCTCAGGGCGTCCTTTTTTTTGGGAAGGAAACATGGTCGGCAGGGTCACATCGAAGGGGGACGGAAGCGGGAGTTGAAACCGCCCTCGGCGGGAATGGCGGATGATTTCGCCTTCGGCGGACAAGGGCGCGCTTTCTCGCATCCCGGTGCCGCCTGTGGGCGGGAGGTGCCGGTCCGGTTTCCCGGGGAGGGTGCCGCCGTTTTTGGGTCGACTGCGGCGACTCCATGTTCCCTTCCGCGAAGTCCAAAAATTTTGCCCCACGCCCCGGATTCCAGCGGCGAGTTTAAAAAATTGTACCCGTCACCGCTCTCCCGGCGTTTGGATCGACATTTTACTTCGCCGCCATCTAACCGAAATAACTACATAAACAAAAAATATTTTCGAGCTCATAAAAAATGGCACGGCTGATGCAATAGGAAAAGCATCTTCCTTATTTTTGCACCGAGAAGACTCCCAGGCCTCCGCAAGGAGGCCTTTCTCGTTTCTGGGGGGGCTGCTTTAATCGGCGCGTTCTCAACAAACGGGCAAGGCAAACAAAAAAAGCCGGTTCGGGCAACCCCGAACCGGCTTTCACACATTATCCAAATACGTCGTCTATTTCGCGTAGACCGCGCCGTGCGCGGCCGAGGAGACCAGCTTGGCGTAACGCCGCAGGAACGGGGACTTGACTTCCTTGACCAGGGGCTTGTGGGTCTTCCGCCGCTCTTCGAGCTCGGCCTCGTCCACCAGCAGATTGATCTTGCGAGCCGGAATATCGATCTCGATCCGATCGCCCTCGCGGATCAGGCCGACCGGGCCGCCCGCCGCCGCTTCGGGGGAGATATGGCCGATGGCCGCGCCGCGCGTGCCGCCCGAGAACCGGCCGTCGGTGATGAGCGCCACGGACTCGCCCAGCCCCATGCCGGAAATGGCCGAGGTCGGGGTGAGCATCTCACGCATACCGGGGCCGCCCTTGGGGCCTTCGTAGAGAACGACCACCACGTCGCCGGGCTTGATCTCGTTGCCCAGGATAGCGGCCACGCTCTCCTCCTCGCTGTTGAACACCCGCGCGGTGCCGGTGTTCCGCATCATTTCAGGGGCCACGGCGGACTGCTTCACGCAGCATCCGTCGGGCGCGATGTTGCCGTACAGGATGGCGATGCCGCCCTCTTCGGAATACGGGTTGTCGATGGGCCGGACGATCTCGTGATTGGTCACTCGGGCCTTCAGGTCCTCCAGGTTCTCGCCCAGAGTCTTTCCGGTGACGGTCATGACGTCCAGGTTGAGCAGGTCCTTCTTGACCAGCTCGCTCATGACGCCGGGGATGCCGCCGGACTCGTCCAGGTCCTGCATGTAATGCGGACCGGCCGGTGCGAGCTTGCACAGGTTCGGCGTCTTCATGCTGACCTTGTTGAACACTTCGAGGGAAAGATCGAGCCCCGCCTCGGCGAACAGCGCGGGCAGGTGCAGGGTGGTGTTGGTGGAGCAGCCCAGCGCCATATCCATGGTCACGGCGTTGTGCACGGACTTCTCGGTGACGATGTCGCGCGGCCGGATGTCGCGTTCGAGCATCTCCATGACCTGCATACCGGCCTTCTTGGCCAGCCGGACGCGGGCGGACATGACCGCCGGGATGGTGCCGTTGCCGGGCAGGGCCAGGCCGATGGACTCGGCCAGACAGTTCATGGAGTTGGCCGTGAACATACCCGCGCAGGAGCCGCAGGTGGGGCACGCGCCAGCCGTGTATTCCTCCAGTTCCTCCTCGGTCATCCGGCCCGCGCGGACCTTGCCCACGCCCTCGAACACGGTAATCAGGTCCGAGGTGTTCTTGTGCCCGGCCAGCATGGGACCGCCGGACACGAGTACGGCCGGGATGTTCAGGCGGAGCATGGCCATGAGCATACCGGGAACGATCTTGTCGCAGTTGGGAATACAGACGATGGCGTCAAAGGGATGGGCCGTGGCCATGATCTCCACGGAGTCGGCGATGACTTCGCGGCTGGGCAGGGACATCCTCATGCCTTCATGGTTCATGGACAGCCCGTCGCACACGCCAATGGCCGGGAATTCCATCGGGGTGCCTCCGGCCATGCGGATGCCCGCCTTGACGGCCTCGGCAATGGTGTCCAGATGCACATGACCGGGAATGATCTCGTTCTGGGCGTTGCATACGCCGATCAGCGGCCTGTCCATCTCTTCGCGGGACAACCCGGTCGCATACAACAGCGATCGGTGCGGGGCCTTTTCCAATCCACCAGTCATTTTCTTGCTTCGCATCTGATACCTCTTGGTTAAGAAATTCGGACGGACAGTTCACTACCGATACGGTGCGGTTGTCAACGTTTTTGCCGCAGGAGTCCGGGCCGGAAAGGCTGGAGAACAAGGCTGCCACACGGGCAGGACATGACGCGCGCTCCTCCGCCGCAAGCCATCCCCTCTTCGTCACAGTATTTTTCGCCGAAGCTAACCCTTGCCGCAAAGAAAAAGGCCCCGCCGGGCGAAACGGCGGGGCCTTTGATTGCGGAGGTGAAGAGATTGTTGGTTGTTCCGCCGTCCGGCGGAAGGAAGGCCCTAGGCCGCGACCTGCTTCTCCCGAATCTTGCGGTAAGAAGCGATGTCGTCCACGGTGCAAACGGTCATGTTGTGCTTGCGGGCGAAGGTCACGATTTCAGGCTGACGGGCCATGGTGCCGTCGGGGTTGGTCAACTCGCAGAGCACGCCGCACGGGGTCAGGCCCGCCAGGCGGGTCAGGTCGACCACTGCCTCGGTATGGCCGCCGCGCTCAAGCACGCCGCCGGGACGGGCGCAGAGCGGGAAAACATGGCCGGGGCTAGCCAGATCGCCGGGCTTGGCGTCCTGGGCGATGGCCGCCTTGACCGTGGCCAGGCGATCCGCTGCGGAAACGCCGGTGGTCACGCCCTCCACGGCCTCGATGGATACCGTGAAGGCGGTGTTGTAACGGCTGCGGTTGTTTTCGACCATCATGGGCAGACCAAGGGACTTGATCTTCTCCTCGGTCATGCAGAGACAGACAATGCCGCTGCACTCGCGGATGAGCATGGCCATCTGGGGAACGGTCAGGGTCTCGGCGGCAAAGATGAGGTCTCCCTCGTTTTCGCGTTCGATGTTGTCGGTGACCAGAACGCCCCGGCCGCGCCGGAGGGCCGCCAAGGCGTGCTCGACCCGCGACATGGGGCCGCCGAACTGTTTGAGTAAAGGCTGATCCATCATGTTTCTTCTCCTTAAATGAAGAGTATGAATGAATCAGGGCGCATAGACAGACCGACGAGCACTTCCGCGCCCGACGGACAGCCGAATTTCCAACGAAATCGTCGGGCAACGGCTGCGAGACTGCCTCATTCTCTTCATTCCGGACTATAACCGTCGGCCCCGGATTTACACCGGGTCTGCTAGTCCCTCTCCACCCGGAGAGGCGCTCGCGGGCTGACTGGCAAGCCAGATCACCGCCGGTGGGGACTTTCACCCCGCCCTGAGAACAAGTTGGTTTGGTCATATGCCCCAACTGACTCGCAAGTCAACCGATACGGATACATTTCATAGGGGTTTTCCGCCAATGGGCCCGGGTATTGCCGGAAGGAGGAAAACCCCCTTGATACCATAGGGAAATCGGTGTAGTGCGTTCTCCATGCATGAAATGTCGATTGTCGAATCCATCCTCGGCATCCTGCGCGAAGAGATGGTCAAGTATGACGGCCAGAAGCTCACGAAAGTGACCATCAAGAACGGCAGACTTGCCGGAGCGGTCACCGAATCCCTTCAGTTCGCCTGGGAAGCGCTCATTCCCGGCGGAGAATTCGACGGAGCCGAGCTAGAAGTCATCGAGGTGCCGGTGAAGGTTGCCTGTGGCGAATGCGGAGAGATATTCAGCCCGGAGCACACCCGATGTATGCCCTGCCCCAAGTGCGACGCCCTGCTGGGCCACGAGGTGCTGGAGGGCAAGGAACTGCTCATCGACTCCATCGAAGTGGACGACCAGCAATAAAGACAAGGAGAAACCATGTCCAAGGAAGTGACCATAGTTCGCAATGTTCTCGAAGCCAACGACAGGCTGGCAGACGAGTTGCAGAAGAAATTTCGGGTCAAGAAGATCCTGTGCCTGAACCTGATGAGTTCGCCGGGCGCGGGCAAGACGACCCTGCTCGAACGGACTCTGACCGACCTCAAGGACGAGTTCAAGATGGCGGTCATTGAAGGCGACCTGCAGACCGACAACGACGCCCAGCGCGTTGCCGCCACCGGCGCACAGGCCGTGCAGATCAACACCGAGGGCGGCTGCCACCTGGATTCCGGCATGGTCATGGACGCACTCAAGGCCATCGACACCGACGGTTTGGACATCCTTTTCGTGGAAAACGTGGGCAACCTGGTCTGCCCGGCAGAATTCAACGTGGGTGAAGACTACAAGGTCACTCTCCTGTCCGTGGCCGAGGGCGACGACAAGCCCGAGAAATACCCGTTCATGTTCCACATCTCCGCGGTCATGCTGCTCAACAAGGTGGACCTGCTCCCCTACGTGGACTTCGACCTCCAAAAGGCCGAGAATCACGCCAAGAAGCTGAACAAGGACATCGAGGTCATGCCCATCTCCGCACGTACCGGCGAGAACATGGAGCAGTGGTACGAGTGGCTTCGCAAGAAGCGCGCCGAGAAACTGTAGCCAACACGCTTCACAACCGACGATGAACGACAGGGCCGCCTCAGGGCGGCCTTTTTCATGCCCTGTTCCCGCCTGGCAGTACCCCGGACAAAGTGGGCGAATTTTTCGCCCGACACATCTTGGCAAGCAGGCCGGACGGATGTAGGGTCATCCCATGCCGTTCCCAAAAGACCTGCCACTCGAAGCCGTGTTCGCGTCCATCGCCGACGGATTGTTTACCGTGGACGCGGACTGGAACGTGACCTATTTCAACGAATCCGCGCAGCGGATCACCGGCATTTCCAGTGATGACGCCCTGGGCCGCAAGTGCTGGGACGTGTTCCGCTCCTCGCTCTGCGACGGCCAATGCGCGCTCAAGTCCTGCATCCGCAAGGGCGGGCGCATCGTCAACAAATCCATCTTCATTGTCCGCTCCGACGGCACCACCCTGCCCATCGCCATCTCGGCCTCGCCCCTGAAGGACAACGACGGCAACGTGATCGGCGGGGTGGAGACCTTCCGCGACCTGACCGACATCCACGTGGCCCGGCAACAGGCCAAGGACATATACAGGTTCGAGAACATCGTGGGCCGCAGCCAGGCGTTGGAAAAAATATTCCGCATCCTGCCGCAGATCAGCCGGTCCGAGGCCACGACCCTGCTGCTGGGCCAGAGCGGCACCGGAAAGGAACTTTTCGCCCGGGCCATCCATTCCCTGAGCCCGCGCCGGGACGGGCCGTTCGTCGCGGTGAACTGCGGCGCGCTGCCCGACACCCTGCTGGAATCCGAGCTGTTCGGCTACAAGGCCGGAGCCTTCACCGACGCGCGCAAGGACAAGCCGGGCCGATTCGAACTGGCCGACGGCGGCACGGTCTTTCTGGACGAGATAGGCGACATGCCCCAGAACCTCCAGGTCAAGCTCCTGCGCTTCCTCCAGGAAAAGACCTTCGAGCCGCTTGGCGGCCTCACTCCGATGCACGCCGACGTGCGCGTGGTAGCCGCCACCAACCGGAATCTGGAAGACGCCGTGGCCGAAGGGACGTTCCGCCAGGACCTCTTCTACCGGCTCAACGTGGTCACCTTGACCCTGCCCCCGCTGACCGAGCGGCAGGAAGACCTTCCCCTGCTCATCGACCACTTCCTCGCCGAGTTCAACGGCCTGCGCAACAAGGCCATCCGGGGCGTCAGCGAGGACGCCATGCACGTGCTCATGCGCCACGACTACCCGGGCAACGTGCGCGAGCTGGAAAACATCCTTGAATACGCCTTCATCCTCTGCCCGGACGGGTTCATCCAGGTGGAGCATCTCCCGGAATACCTCCACCCGGCCAAGCCCCCCGCCGATGCGCCCGACGGGCTGTCCGGGACCATGGACGCCATCAAGCGCCGCGCCGCCAGGGAAGCCGTGCGCCGCAACAGCGGCAAACGCATGGCCGCGTGCCGCGAGCTCGGCATCACCAAAGACACTTTGCGCCGCCTGCTGGCCGGCCCCGACCTGGACGAATAATTCGTCCGCACCTCACATTTTGGGCGAATAATTCGCCCTACGAGACAATCCACCATAATTCAACATATTGAATTTATTATGATTTTAATTTGGCACAATCCATGCTCATTTGAAAACAACCGGTTCGGGTCCTGCCGGACATTTGGAGAGAGACGATGAAGACGGATTCCGCCAAGCTGATCTGCCTGGCGTGCTACCAGGACCGACTGGCGTCCGTGTGCGAGAACGCGGACGGATACAAGCTGTTTGAAATACGTGACGACAAATTTTACCCCGCAGGCCTCCTATCCCTTCCCTCAAAGGACCCTATGGACAGGACATCCGCCATATTGGCCTGCGGGGTAACCATTTTTTTGTGCGGGGCCATCCGCAACCGGACCCGGCACGCCCTGGAGCGAGCCGGAATCACGGTCATCCCCTGGCTGACAGGCACCGAGAATCAGGTGCTCGAAGGCTACCTCCACGATGGCCTCGCCGAATTGACCATGCCCGGAGCGACGGTTTGACTTTTTTCGGACCATGGTTATCTCTCTGTGACCCGGCCGCGACCGTTCGCCGGTTCGGGACCTGCATGTACCTCTAAGGCGGCTTCGGGTCGCCGTTTTTCAGGAGAATAGTATGAGTGGTTGTGAAGGATGTTCCTCCGCCTCGCCTGACGGAACCTGTACCAGCACCACGGGCTGCGACAAGCCCGAAGAGCAAAAACTGCAAAAGACCCTGGGCCGCATCAAACACAAGATTGTGGTTATGTCCGGCAAGGGCGGCGTGGGCAAGTCCACCGTGGCCGCAAATATCGCCGTGGCCCTGTCCCTCGCGGGCAAGAAGGTCGGTCTGCTCGACGTGGACGTGCACGGCCCAAGCGTGCCGCGTCTGCTCTCCCTCAAGGGCCAGCAGCCGCACATCGGCGATCAGGTCATGGAACCTGTGCCCTGGAGCAAGAACCTGTCGGTCATGTCCCTCGGCTTTCTGCTCCAGGACGACCGCCAGGCCGTCATCTGGCGCGGTCCGGTCAAGATAGGTCTCATTAAACAATTCGTCGAAGACGTCATGTGGGGCGATCTCGACTACCTCATCGTCGACTGCCCTCCGGGAACCGGCGACGAGCCCCTGTCCACCATGCAAACCCTCGGACCCACCGCCATGGCCGTCATCGTCACCACCCCGCAGGGCGTGGCCATCGACGACGTCCGCCGGTCCGTGTCCTTTGTCGGCGAAGTGGGCAACCGCGTGCTCGGCATCGTTGAAAACATGTCCGGCTTCGCCTGCCCCGATTGCGGCAAGGTCCACGACATCTTCAAATCCGGCGGCGGCGAAGCCCTCGCCAAGGAAGCGGGCGTCCAGTTCCTCGGCCGCATCCCTCTCGATCCGGCCGTGGCCGAATCCGGCGACGAAGGCTACCCCTTCATGAAAGTCCACCGCGATACCGCTACCGGCAAGGCCATGGAAAAGATCATCGCTCCTGTCCTCGCCCTCCCCGACCCGCCCAAGGCATAGTCGGACGCAGCGTCAAGAATCAAGGCGGCCGCGCATTGCGCGACCGCCTTTTTTTGCGCCCCGGTTTCCGAAGGCGCAAAAAAAAGTGTGGACGCATCCCGCGCCCACACTTTTTCACGACTTGTGTATTCGTCCTAAGACGAAGCGGCTCCGGCGCAAGCGGACTGAGTAAGCCTGAGGGTATCCCATTGAGCGGGCTCCTCGAGCTTGACGGGGCGGTTAAGGGCTGCGCCGAGGACTTCGTCCCAATGGACCGGGGAAATGCCCACGCGCGGGCAGCGGGTGGTCAGGTCGGCCTCGGTGAGCACGTGCCCGGCGGGCAGATCCCGGGAAAACACGATGCACTTGCGAAGTTTTTTGGCGGCGGCCTGTTCATCGGGGAAGACGACCTTGCCCTTGACCTGAACGGCCTTTTCGACCTCGCGGATCATGGTCACCATGGCGGCCAGCTCGGCGGGTTCGAGAGAGGCCTGGTGATCGGTGCCCTTGAGGGTCTTGTCCAGGGTGAAATGACGTTCGACCACGCACGCGCCCAGAGCGGCGGCACCCACGCTGGGGCCGATGCCCTTTTCATGGCCGGAATAGCCCACGGGCACGCCATAGCGTTCGCGCAGGGCGTCCATGACGGGCAGGCCGATATGTTCTTCCGGGCAAGGATAGGTGGAATTGCAATGCAGAAGGATGATGTTGTCGTGGAAGGCGCGAATCTCGGCCATGGCCACGTCGATATCATCCAGGCCGCTCATGCCGGTGGACAGGATGACGGGAATGTCGGCCTTGGCGTATTTGCGCACCAGGGGGACATTGACGAGTTCGGCGGAGCTGATCTTGAGCAACTCCACGTCCAGTTCGAGAATCTGGGCCAGGCTCGGATCGTCCCAAGCCGAGGCGAAAAAGACGAGACCGAGGGATTCGCTGTACTCCTTGAGCCGGGCCATCTGATCGATGGACAGCTCAAGGGCGTTGCGATGCTCGCCGTAGGTGGGGCCGAAGCTGTTGGGGCCGGTATAGGGCGCGGCCCGTCCCTGACGGGTAAGCAGCGCCTCGCTGTCCCGCTTCTGGAACTTGACTCCCTGGACTCCGGCGGCAGCGGCCTCGTCGAGCATCCGCTTGGCGATGTCGAATTCACCCTGGTGGTTGTTGCCGATTTCCGCGACCACGAAGCAGGGATGTCCCTTGCCGATGGTGACGCCCGAACGCAATGTGACGGATTGGATCTGTTTCATAATCAGAATCTCACGATTTGAAATCCGCGCTTTTCGGAATAGGGCTTGATCTGTTCGTATATCTCGCCCTGCTTGCCAAAGGAGGTGATGACCACGGCGTCGCAGTCCACCTGATCCAGGACATGCGGTGCGGAAACCACATGCCCGTTGAAAATCTGCCCCTGTTTCCTGGTATCGTTGTCCAGCAGGGCCTTGACGCGAAAGTCCGTGCCGCGCAGGGCGGACAGGACCACTTCGCAGGTCTCGGACGCGCCAAAGAGCGCGAGGTCCCGCTTGCCTTCGCTTTCCAGGCCTTTCAGCTTGTCCAGCACAAATTCCTTGATGGTGGAGTAAAGTCGGACGGTTTCCGAGGAATAATCGGAAAACATCCGGCGACGCGACCGACGCCCCTCTTCCGTCAGGGTGTATCGATAGCTCTTGCCGTTGACCGGCAGGAACTCGACAAGCCCCTCGGACTGCAACTGTTTGAGGTACTGATTGACCATGGCCCCGGACAGGTGCAGTTGCCTGCCCAGCTCGAACTGGGACAGGCTGGAGTCCCTCGACAGGGCGTCCAGGATGGCCAGCACGCGGGTGCTCTTGCTCGGCCTGAGGTAGCACCCCTCGGTTATCAACATTCCGGTCACCACTTTTTCAGCGTGTTCTGCCATGCAACGTCTCGGTCGTTCGTTCGGTCAATGATTCATTCGCTCGGGTGGCGTCCGGCTCTTCGAGAGGTTTTCACTCTAGGCAAGGCCCGCCTTCCCTGTCAACTCGGCCCGTTTCGCGCTTTCCAGCCCGAATCCGCGCCGCCCGCCAACGCACTGCCCGCCGATCGATCGTTGACATACTGAATAATCGGCGTTTTCCGGCTCCGACTTTAGCCGACGGGCAACGATTTCCCCCGAAGAGGACGTGCGCCGATAGCTGCAAGGATTCTGCCAAGCTCGGGCTCTACCCCATTACCCGCACGAAGGCCGTATCCAACACCCCGCAAAACCGTGATTTTATTTTTCCATTGCGCTTCTTGCCAGATTCGATCCCGGGCGATCGGTTCCTTCCCGGCTCCAATCGTCAAAACTTCGACCCCCTGTTGTTTGAAACACGCCGTATTGACCCCGTGTCCGGGCTATTATACGTTCCCGGCACATTTTCACCATTGAAACTCCCTTGAAGGAACCGTCTTATGGAGCAAATCGACCGTCCCTGGCTCAAATCATATGATCCGGATGTTCCGCCGACTCTGGATTACGAAAAAATTCCGCTGTTCAAGTTTCTGGATAGAGCGGCGCACAAGTGGCCCAAACGCAAGGCCATCGTTTTCCGCAACTGGTCGATAACCTACGCCAAGCTCAAGACGCAGACCGAAATCGTCGCGGCCAACCTCCGCGCCGCAGGCCTCCGCAAGGGGGATCGGGTGGCGCTCATGCTGCCCAACCTGCCACAGTCCATCATCGCTTTCTGGGGCGTGCTCCGCGCCGGAGGCGTAGGGGTCATGACCAACCCCCTGTACATGGAAACCGAGATCATCCACCAGTTCAACGACGCCGGAGTGCGCTTCTGCATCACTCTGGACCTGCTCTGGCCCAAGCTCTCCAAGCTCCGCGATTCCCTGCCGGTAGAAAAATTCTTCGTGACCACCATCGGCGAGGGGCTGCGGTTTCCCCTGAACCTGCTCTACGCCCTACAGGCCAGAAAAAGCGGCACCAACCGCAAGGTTCCCTTCGACGGCAGGACCGTGTTCCCCTTCAAGTCCCTGACCAAGGGACACGAGCGGTTCACCAACGAACGGGTGGACGCCGAGGACACCGCCCTGCTGCAATACACCGGCGGAACCACGGGCGTGGCCAAGGGATGCATCCTGACCCATTCCAACATCGGCGCGAACATGCAGCAGTGCCAGTCCATGATGCACACCCTGGGCAAGAAGCGGGAGACATTCCTCGGCATCCTGCCCTATTTCCATATATATGGACTGACCACCTGTCTGACCTGGCCCACCAGCCTGGGCGCGACGCTCGCCCCGTTCCCCCGCTACGTGCCGCTGGACGTGCTCAAGGGCATCGACAAGCTCAAACCCACTGTCTTCCCCGGCGCGCCCGCCCTCTACATCTCCCTGCTCCAGCAAAAGGACATCGACAAGTACGACCTCCAGTCCATTGAGGTTTGCGTGTCCGGCTCCGCGCCCATGCCCGTGGACTACATGGAACAGTTCCTGAAGCGTTCCGGCACAGCCATCACCGAGGGGTACGGACTGACCGAAGCCTCGCCGGTGACGCACTTCAATCCGTTGCAGGGCAAAAGCAAGAACGGCTCCATCGGCCTTCCCTTCCCCGACACGGACGCCAAGATCGTGGACATGGAAGTGGGCGGCGACCCCCTCCCCCCGGGCAAACGCGGTGAGTTGGTCATCCGCGGCCCGCAGGTAATGAAGGGGTATTACAACCGTCCCGACGCCACGGCCGACGTGCTCCGCAACGGCTGGCTCTACACCGGCGACATCGCCACCATGGATGAAGAAGGCTACTTCTACATCGTGGACCGCAAAAAGGACCTCATTATCTCGGGTGGTTACAACATCTACCCCCGCGAGATCGACGAGGTTTTGCACTCTCACCCCAAAATCAAGGAGGCCGTGTCCGTTGGCATCCCGCACGAAGGCCGAGGCGAAATCGTCAAGGCTTTCGTGGTGGTCCAGGACGGCGAAGAGCTGTCCCGGAGCGACGTCATCGGCTTCTGTCGCGAAAAGCTGGCCAACTACAAGGTCCCGCGCCAGGTCGAGTTCCGCAAGGACCTGCCCAAGACCATGGTAGGCAAGGTCCTGCGCCGCGCCCTGCGCGAGGAGGAAGAGGCCAAGGCGGAGGCCAAACGGAAACGCAAGGCCGAGCGCAAGGCTGAAAAGAACGAAAAGCCCGACGAGTAAAGACCGGCCTCCCGGCCGAACACGATCGCAAGAAAGCCGGTTCCCTCTGGGGAACCGGCTTTCTTGCGCCCGAAATCTTGCAAATTCCGGTTGATGGTGACCCCACGGCCCGCTTCGGCGTCTTATTTTGAATCTTTTTCTAACATTAATGGAAAAAATCACGAGGAAAATAATTTCATTTAGCGAAATATCGACCCTTGGATTTTCAAAAAGTGTGCATTTAACTCAATCATACCGGGCCATTTGCAAAAATGTACTTTAGAAAAAACCTTTCTCTCATATTCCTTTTCGTGTATGAAACATCACTGTTTAGACCAGTAACCATATTCCTATGAGAGGAGGAGTAATGAAACTGAGTTTGCGCAAGATGGGCCTGCTGGCCCTGGCTCTGGTGCTGAGCTTTCTGATGACCGTCCCGGCCTTTGCCGCCGACACCATCAAGATCGGCTTCAACCTGCCCCTGACCGGCGACATCCCCGAAGTGGGCGACGGATCGAAGAAGGCCGCCGAGATGTACCTCAAGGACATCAACGAAGCAGGCGGTCTTGAGGTCGGCGGCAAAAAGTACATGCTGGAATTCATCTACATGGACAACGAGTCCAAGGCCGAATCCGCCGTCAACGTGGCCCTGAAGCTCATCGAGCAGGAAAACGTCGTCGCCATCATCGGCCCCAACTCCTCCAAGCAGGCCGTGCCTGCGGGCGGCACCTGCAACGACAACCGGACTCCGATGATTACTCCGTGGTCCACCAACCCCGACACCACCAAGGACCGCCCCTGGGTCTTCCGTGCCGCCTTCCTGGACCCGTTCCAGGGCCCCGTGGCTGCTGACTTCGCGGCCTCCAAGTTCGGCGCCAAGACCGCGGCCGTCATTTTCGACGTTTCCAACGACTACTCCAAGGGACTGGCCGAAATCTTCAAGTCCGCCTGGGAAAACAAGGGTCTCGGCCCGGTCGTGGCCTTCGAGTCCCACGGCACCAAGGACCAGGACTTCTCCGCGCAGTTGACCACCATCATCAAGGCCAACCCGGACTTCATCTTCGTGCCCGACAACTACAACCAGGTCGCCCTGATCGTGCAGCAGGCGCGTGACCTCGGCTACAAGGGTCCCTTCATGGGCTCCGACGCCTGGGGCACCCCCGACCTCATCAAGCTCTGCGGCGAGCAGTGCTACGGCAACTACTTCTCCACCCACTACGCGGCGGCGGGTGCCACCGGCGCCACCAAGGTCTTCATCGACCGCTACCAGAAGAACTACGGCTCCACCCCGGCCGACTACGCGGCCCTGACCTGGGACTCCATCGGTCTGCTCGTCCAGGGCATCCAGAATGCGGGCAAGGTCGAGTCCAATCCGCGCAAGGAGCGCCAGCTCATCCGTGACGGCCTGGCCTCCATCAAGTCCTTCGACGGCATCACCGGCACGTCCAAGTTCGACGAGCAGGGCGACCCGATCAAGTGCGCCGTCGTGGTCAAGATCTCCGACAAGGGCGAGTTCGTTTTCGAACAGTCCGTCTGCCCCTAGCGGCACGACTTCAGTTCAGGTGAGCGGGGGCCGGCGGCCCCCGCTCTTTTATCCCCCGCCGAGACCCTCGGCACACCTTGGTCCAGGACCCAAAGACATTCTCCAGGGAAGGCTACCGTGGATTTCATTATTCAGAACATCATCAACGCCTTGCAGTGGGGCAGCTTCTATGCGCTCATCGCGCTGGGCTACACCCTGGTTTACGGCGTGTTGCGCCTGATAAACTTCGCCCATGGAGACATCTTCATGGTCGGCGCATACATTGCATTTTTCGTGGCCGGATTCATGCTCGGCCCGGCGCTCGGGCTGTCACCCATGACGACGTTCCTGTTCGCCGTGCCGCTGACCATGTTCCTGACCGCCTGCGTGGGCGTGACCCTGGAGCGCATCGCCTACCGGCCCCTGCGCCGCAAGGGCGCGCACCGGCTCTATGTGGTCATCACGGCCCTCATGTGCGGCCTGATCCTCGAATACTCGAACCTGGCAGTGCTCGGCGCGAGCCGCCTGAAATTTCCCGAGCTCGTCGAGAAGACCATCTGGAACCTGGGCGGCGTGACCCTGACCAACCTCAAGGTCATCGTCATCTTCGCCGCCGTGGCCGTCTTCGTCATCCTCAACTTCATCGTCACCAAGACGAAGATCGGCATGGCCATGCGCGGCATCTCCTACGACAAGTTCGCCATCCCGCTCATGGGCATCCCCATCGACAGCATCATCGTCTTCACCTTCATCCTGGGTTCGGGCTTCGCCGGGCTGGCTGGCCTGCTGTTCGCCATGTCCTACCCGGTGCTGGAGCCGTTCATGGGCATGATTATCGGCTGGAAGGCGTTCATCGCCGCAGTCGTCGGCGGCATCGGAGACATCCGGGGCGCGTTCTACGGCGGATTCCTGCTCGGCTTCATCGAAGTGGGCGTGGTCACGGTGTTCCCGTCCACCTACCGGGACCTGTTCGCCTTCACGATCCTGCTCATCATTCTCTGGATGAAACCCACGGGACTGTTCGGAATGCCGCAGTCCACCAAGATCTAGCGGGGCACGCGCGAATATGCAGAAATACACTTTCAACATCCTGATGGCAGCCTTGGCCGTGGCCCTGCTCGCCATGGCGCAGCTCCGCATCATCGACAACTACATCCAGGCGGTCATCATGTTCGTGGGCATCAACATCATGATGTCCACCTCGCTCAACCTTGTGAACGGCAACATGGGCGAGTTCACCTGCGGCCACGCGGCCTTCATGTGCGTGGGCGCCTACGTGGCCTCCATCCTGTCCGTTCTCTGCTTCGGCTCCAAGTTCGGCGACCCGATCTTCCCCGAAGCCGCTTCCTTCTTCGTCTTCCCGTTCATCATCCTGCTCGGCGGCGCAGTGGCGGCGCTCTCCTCCATCCTGGTGGCCCTGCCCTCGTTCAAGACACGCGACGACTACCTGGCCATCATCACCATCGCCGTGAACTACATGGTCATCTCGGCCATCGAGAACATGGACTGGGTCGGCGGCTCGCGCGGCTTCCAGGGCATGAAGGACACGGTCTGGGCCATGGTCGACAGCACCCCCGCATGGCTGGCCGGGGAGAACGACTTCCCCTGGGTCCTGCTCTACGTGATCCTGTTCACGGCCTTCGACATCTGGGTCATCCGCCGCTTCATCACCTCCACCTACGGCAAGGGCGTCAACGCCGTGTGCCAGGACGAGACAGCGGCCGAAATCATGTCGGTGAACACCAACAAGATCAAAACCGTGAACTTCATGATCTCGGCCGGACTGGCCGGGTGCGCGGGCGGCCTGTTCGCCCACGTCATCGGCTACGTCAATCCGCAGTCGTTCAACATCCTCAAGTCCACCGAGGCCATGGTCATGGTCTACCTGGGCGGCATGGGCTCCCTGTCGGGCGCGGTCATCTCGGCGATAGTCTTCACTGTCCTGCTGGAAATCCTGCGCTCCCAAGCGCTCATAGACTTCCTGATGGCCCCGGCGACCTTCGTGTTCCCCGACTGGGAACCGTCGGCGGGCGTCATCAAGTGGGTCATGATTCCCCTGCTTCTGGTCCTGATAATGCAGTTCAGGCCGGAAGGCATCATGGGCAACAAGGAGTTGTCGGACGTGTTCCCGAAACTCAAAAAATTCTACACGTTCAAATAGGGGGCTGTTCATGGCACTGCTCAAAATAGACAGCCTCACCCAACGTTTCGGCGGTCTCCAGGCCGTCAGCGAGTTCTCGGTGGACATGCAGGGCGGCGAACTGATGGGCCTCATCGGCCCCAACGGCGCGGGCAAGACCACCATCTTCAACCTGATCTCCGGCTTCTACCAGCCCACCGAGGGAACCATCACCTTCGACGGCAAGCCGACCGCCGGTCTCAAGCCGCACCAGGTCACCTCCATGGGCGTCGCCCGAACCTTCCAGAATATCAGGCTGTGGCACGACATGACCGTGCTGGACAACATCCGCATCGCCCAGCACTACAGGCTGGGCTACTCGGTCTGGGATTCGGTGATACGGGGCAAACGCTACCACGCCCGTGAAGCGCGCATCCTTGAAATAGCCGAGGAGCTGCTCGAAGCCATGTCCCTGACCGACGTGGCCATGGAGCTGCCCAAGAACCTGCCCTACGGCCTCCAGCGCCGGGTGGAGATAGCACGGGCCATGTCCATCCGGCCCAAGCTCCTGCTCCTGGACGAGCCCGCGGCGGGCCTGAACTCCAAGGACGTGGAGGAACTCATCACCCTGGTCCGCTGGATTCACGAGCACTTCGACATCACCATCTTCATGATCGAGCACCAGATGAAGGTCGTCACTTCCCTGTGCCAATGGATCAAGGTCATCGACTTCGGCGCGACCATCGCCGAAGGCACCCCCGAAGATATTCAGAGCAACCCGGCCGTCATCAAGGCCTATCTTGGAGACGACAACATATGACTACTCCCCTACTCGAAGTCGAGAACCTGTACGTCAAGTACGGCAACATCGAAGCCCTGCACGGCATCTCCTTCACCGTGGGCGAAGGCGAGATCGTCACGCTCATCGGCGCCAACGGCGCGGGCAAGTCGACCACGCTCATGTCCATCGCCCAACTGCCTCCGCCCGAGGCCCCCAAGGTCATCAAGGGCGACATCCGATTCAAGGGCAAATCCATCCTCGGAATGGCCGCGGACAAGGTCGTCTCCGATCTCCACATGGCCCTGGTTCCCGAGGGACGGCACATCTTCGGCAACCTGACGGTCGAGGAGAACCTCAAGCTGGCCACCTATTCCCGCAAGGACGGCCAGGCCGAGATCGACCGCGATTACACGCGCGTCTACACCCTGTTCCCGCGCCTGGACGAGCGCAAGAAGCAACGCTCCGAGTCCCTGTCCGGCGGCGAGCAACAGATGCTGGCCGTGGGCCGTGCGCTCATGTCCGGCTGCCGGGTCATCATGCTCGACGAGCCGTCCATGGGGCTGGCTCCCCTGCTCATGTACGACATGTTCCGCACCCTCAAAGAGCTGAACGAAGAGGGCATGACCATCCTGCTCATCGAACAAAACGCCAACTTGGCGCTCAAGTTCGCCCACCGAGGCTACGTCATCGATACCGGAGAAATCGTGGCCCAGGGTTCTTCCGCCGAACTCATGGAAGACCCGGAAGTCAAGAAGGCGTATCTGGGCGGCTGATGTCCGCACGCGATTCCGGGGCCGCCCCCACTTGTAGGCGCGCCCCGGGAACGGTTCTTTCGTTCAAGTCCTCCGCCCGGCACGACATGGCACGGCTCCTGCTTTCGCACGGGCACGGGAAATATTTTCCCGCGACCGCGAAAACAACACCATGGAGAACGCCATGTCGACCGCAGCCATCGGATCGGACCTGATAACCGGCACATACACCCTGCTCCGCGCCTCGGTGGAGGAAAAACAGCTCTACCAGCAGGCCGAGAAGCTGACAGACGAGTCCAGCAACGGCAACGCTTCCGCGGGCCTGACCTCGGAAATCCTGTCCATACTGAACCAGATTCCCAAAGGGGACGACAACCGCCTCTCCTTCCAGGAGGTGGAAGCCTACCGTGAGGACCTGGGCGACAAGTGGGACGAGTCGGTCATGGCCGACCTGAAGGAGCTCGGAGTGGACGTCTCCTCCGAAATCGCAATGACTTACGACCCGACCACGGGCAAAGTCACCGTGCCCGCAGGCACGGCCGATGCCGACATCATCAATGGGTATTTCGAGAACAACCCCGACAAGGTCGAAGAATTCAAGAACATCATTCAACTGGGCAAACTGACCTCCACGGCGTCGACCAATCTTTCCCAAAACGATTTGCTGACCAGCTTGCAACAACAGAGCATGGCCTGGTGGTTTGCCGACAACACCGACCCGTCCACCTGGTTCGACGGCGGCGGCCTGCTGGCCTTCAGCGGGGGAAGCTCCGCCTACACCGGCCTGAACCTGATGGTCTGATCCGGTCGCAAAGGCTGCACTCCGCAACAGACCGACCAAAAGAGGCACGCCATGCTCAAAGCATGACGCGCCTTTTCTCTTTTCTGGGAAGGGCGGGCCGTCCAGCGGCCCTCGCAAACACTTTCCCCGGGGTTTCGCCCGGCGCACGCGCCTGCGGTAAAACGTCCGTGCGGCTTGCGCCCGGACCGAATGCTACTCGACCACGTAGGCCTTGTTGATGACAACCGGCTCAACCGGCACATCGTCGTGGAAGCCGTGGCGGCCGGTATCCACATCCTTGATCTTGTCCACGGTGTCCTGGCCTTCGACGACCTTGCCGAACACGGCGTATCCCCAACCCTGAGGGGTCTCGGAGGAGAAGTTCAGGAAGCCGTTGTCCTTGACGTTGATGAAGAACTGGGAGGAGGCGGAATGCGGATCCATGGTCCGGGCCATGGCCAGGGTGTACTTGTCGTTGGCCAGACCGTTGTTTGCCTCGTTCTTGATGGGCGCGCGGGTCGCCTTTTCCTTCATGTCCGGGTCCATGCCGCCGCCCTGGATCATGAAGTTGGAGATGACGCGGTGGAAAATGAGGCCGTCGTAGAAGCCGTCCTCAACGTACTGCTGGAAGTTGGCCGCACTCGCGGGGGCCTTGTCGAAATCGAGCTCGATGACGATGTCGCCCATGGTGGTTTCCATTTTAATCATGAATACGCTCCTTTGTGCCGGGACTCGCCCGACGTGATGTCTTTTGGGGATTTTCCCCTTATCAAAGCCCGCCGCGCCTGGCAAATCAGGCCGCCGGGCGGGGTCTACTGCCCGGCTTCGGGCACATCCGTTACCGTGCCCTTGACTGCCGGGACGTCGACCCCGGGGTCGTAGAACATGTCCAGATCGTCGTCGGCCGACTCCGCCCGCCGAACCTCCCGGACCGATCCCTCGGCCTTGAAGGTCAGCAGGGAGCCGAGCTTCATGACGTTCCGTTCAATAACCAGTTCCGCCTGGGGCTCCACGATCTCGGCCTGCTTGGCGGAACGGGGGCCGTCAGGGGTAAAGTCCACGGGCGACGGACCGTCCAGGAAGCCCGTGACCACATAGGCCAGCGCCACTCCCGCGGCAACGGGCTTGAGCACCCGCACCATCCCGGCCCACGTCCACCAGACCACGCCGCTAGCCCTCGATGACCTTGACGATGGTCTCCTGATCCTCGGCGGTCAGGTAGGGGTGCATGGGCAGGGCGAAGATGCGCGATGCCACATCTTCCGACACCGGGAAATCGCCCTCCTTGTAGCCGAGGGAGGCAAACGTCTTCTGCAGGTGCAGGGGCTTGGGATAGTAGATGCCCGTGGGAATGGATGCCTCGGACAGCTTGGCCATGACCTCGGCGCGCTGCTCGGAATCCCGCGCCAGCACGCAATACTGTGCCCAGACCGAAACATTGCCTTCGGGCACGGAAGGCGGAGTCAGCCCGTCCACGCGGGACAAAAGTTCGGCATAGCGGTTGGCCACTTCCTGACGCTTGGCGATCTCGTCGGGGAAAATCTCAAACTTGGCCAGCAGCACAGCGGCCTGAATGGAATCGAGCCTGGCGGTCAGGCCGAGCCTGTCGTTGTCGTACTTGTGCGAGCCCATGCCGTGCACGCGGATGGAGACCAGCAGCTTGTGCAGCTCCTCGTTGTTGACGAAGACCATGCCGCCGTCGCCGTAGCAGCCCAGGGGCTTGGCCGGGAAAAAGGAGGTGCAGGCGAGATCGCCCAGGGAACACACGGACCTGCCCTTGTAGGTGGCGCCGAAGGACTGGGCCGCATCGACCACCAGGAACAGCCCGGAGTTGTGGACCAGAGGCTCAATGGCATCGTAGTCGGCGGGTTGGCCGAAGATGTCCACGGCAATGACGCCCTTGGGGGTGAGCTCCTTGCGGTTTTCCTTTACGTGGCGAATCTTGCGCCGCAGGTCGTCGGCGTCAAGGTTGAAGGTCACGGGATCGACATCCACGAAAATCGGGGTTGCGCCGAGCAGGGCCACCACCTCGGCCGTGGCGATGAAGGTAAACGGAGTGGTGAAAACGGCATCGCCTGGGCCCACGCCCAACGCCATGAGGGACATGAGCAGCGCGTCGGTTCCGGAGGAGCAGCTCACGGCGCGGGATACGCCGGTGTATTCGGCCAGACGGGTTTCAAGTTCGCCGATTTCCGGGCCCATGACATAGGCTCCGTGCTCAAGCACGGTTTCAATGTTGTCCTTGATCCGATTTTCTATCTGCCTGTACTGCGTTTTCAGGTCGATGAAAGGTATGCTCATTTACAGCTCACTTTTATGGCTTTAATGTAAGAATGGGTGATTGTGTACCGGCAGTGTCTCACGAAAGAACGTGCCGAGACAAGAAATTTACTGTCCGCCGCCCTTTCCGTACGCGGCCGCGGCGGCCACGAAACGGCTGGCCCAGCCGGGGACAGCAAGGGCGTGAATGTGATTGTATCCGGCCCAGGTGTTGCGATGCAGGAACCCGTCGCGACCCAGCGCGCTGCCCTGCCCCCGACACATGCGCAACCCGTGCCGCAGGTCCGCCGCGCCGTCGGACACGCACATGGAGTAATGGAATTCATGCCCCAGAATGCGCCCGCCCCTGGGGAAAAAGACGGAGTCCTCCACCACCTCGGCCTCGGTGTAGCCGAGTCCCTGCGGACGCGGACAAAACGATGTGCCCAGCGGAAACACGCCTGCCATCTTGTGCGACGCCCCGTCGACTTCAAGCGTGTCGCACAGGACCATGAACCCGCCGCATTCGGCGTAGATGGGCATCCCGGCCTCGGCTCGGGAGCGCAGGTAATCAAGGGCCGGACGATTGGCCGCAATGCGCTCCGCAAAAACCTCGGGAAAGCCGCCGCCCAGATAGAGGCCGTCGACCTCGGGCCAAGGCTCGCCGTCGAGCAGGCTGACGCGCACCAGTTCGGCCCCGGCATGTTCCAGGGCCTCCAGATTTTCCGGATAATAGAACCACAGGGCCGCGTCGTGGACGTAGCCGATGCGGGCCGCCTTCGCAGCCGCCGGGCCGGGGAATACGGGAGCCGGAGCAGGACCGAAATTCGGTGCAGCGTCGGCTACAGCGGCAATGCCGTCGAGGTCCAGCCATTCCTCGGCCAGATCGGCAAGCCGGTCCAGATGGCCGGCGCCGTCGTATTCCTGGTCGGACATGAGCCCCATATGCCGTTCGGGGATGGGATTCGCGCCCATCTTGGGCAGCATCCCGAGGACCGGCACATCGCTGTAGGTCTCCATGGACCGGAGCAGAACCGAGCGATGCCGTTCCCCTGCCGTGCGATTGAGGATGACGCCCGCCAGATTCAGCCCCGGTTCGAACCCGGCGCACCCCTGCACCACGGCGGCCACGGTGCGGGTCATCTTGGTGCAGTCGATCGCCAGAATGACGGGGCAGTCGATCATGCGGGCCAGCTCGGAGCTGGAACAGGTGCCGCGCTCGTCCATGCCGTCGAACAGGCCTCGGTTGCCTTCGACGAGGCTCAGGTCCGCGCCTGCGGACTTGTGATAGAAGACGGAGCGGATGATCTCGCGGGAATGAAAAAAGGGATCAAGGTTCGAACAGCCGCGCCCGGCAGCCAGGCCGAGCCACTGCGCGTCGATATAGTCCGGCCCCTTCTTGAATGGGGCCACGACACGCCCAGCCCTGCTGAAGGCGCGCGCCAGGGCCAGAGAGACTATCGTCTTGCCGGTGCCGCCGGACAAACCGGCCAAAAGTATGCGAGGAATGGATTCGGGCACGTTTGAATGAGGGCTTATTGAACCAAGAAAGCCTTGCCCGTCATCTACTCGACGAGGGCAAGGCTTGAAAAGCGATCAGGACGGAAGACTAGTCTTCGCCCTCGCTGTGAGCCTGCTTGCCGACACCGGCCAGGCCGTACATGGTGGTGGACCCGGAGGACCAGAACACCATTTTCTCTTCCTGAACCAACTGGGTCAGGAGCTTTTTGACAGCGCGGCTCTTCTCATCCGGGAAAAGCTTAGTGAAGTCGTTGAAGTAGAACTTGGTCTTGCTCTTGGACTTCTCTTCGCAAAACTTGATGATTTCAGCTTTTGCAGCTTCAGGATCGAGTGCCATGATGGACTCCTTCTTTTTCTAAAGCCGGGGTACGGCTGAGAGCCGTACCCCGGTGCTTCATTTTTCTACCACTTGAACTGAGTGGTCTGACGCCAAGTGTAGTACGCCGGATCACGGAAGTCATCAATCAGATGCTCAGTGAAGGGCAGCTCGCATTTCTCGAAGAAACGCTCCCAACCAATGCGGTTGGCCCAGTCGCCCAGACGTTCGTACTTGTTGGCATCCTCGGCGTAAGTGTCGAGGATCTTCTTGATCACCTTGGTCATCGTGGGCCAGCGAGGCGGCTCGTTGGGCACGTAGGGAACCACGACCTTGGAGAAGGCGGGCTTGGTGATGCGGTTGGAGATCTTGCCGCCGACCATGATCGCGATACCGTCGCCCTCGCCATCGGACAGGGGCAGGGACGGACACATGGTGTAGCAGTTACCGCAGAACATGCAGCGTTCCTGCTTAATGGCGACGGTCTTGTAGGTCTCGCCGTCGATCTCAACCTTGGACGGACGGACTGCACCGGTGGGGCAGGCGGCCACGGCCAGGGGGATTTCGCACAGGTTGTCCAGGTACTGGTGGTCGATGATGGGCGGTTTGCGGTGGATACCGAGAATGGCGATATCGGAGCAGTGCACCGCGCCGCACATGTTCAGACAGCAAGCCATGGAGATGCGCACCGGGGCGGGCAGCTTCATGTCCTGGAAGTCATCGAACACGACGTCCATGGTAGCCTTGACGGTACCGGAAGCATCGGTGGCCGGAGTGTGGCAGTGGACCCAACCCTGGGTGTGAACGATGTTGGTCACACCGGCGCCGGTTCCGCCGACCGGGAACTTGTGGGAGCCACCGGGGAACGTCTGGCCGTTCAGGTAAGTCTTCAGTTCCTTGGCGGCCTCTTCGGTCTCGACCTGGAACTCAAGGTTGTTACGAGTGGTGAAACGGACGTAGCCGCCGGAGAACTTGTCGGCGATTTCGCAGATTTCACGGATATGAGTGACGGACATCAGGCGGGCGGTACCAGCGCGGACGGTGTAGGTCTTGTCGCCGGACTCAGCCACGTGCAGCAGGATGCCGGGCTCGATGATCTCATGGTAGTCCCATTTACCAAAGTTCTTTTTGATAACCGGGGGCAGATACTCGCCGAAGTGACGAGGTCCGATGTCGGAAATCCGACCTTCCATCGGTTTGTCGGGATTGTACCCGGAAGAAATAAAAGCCATATTGATTCACTCCTCTTTTTAGCGCTGGTGACGCTTGCGGAATTCGTTGATATCGCGGTCCCAACCACCTTCGACGTCTTCGGCTTTCCAGAAGATGTAGGGGTTGTGGCGAGGTTCCTGAACCTGGCGGGCGTCAACGGGAACGCCGGCGGCGTCGATCAGGGCAGCCATGCCCAGACGCTTCATGGTCTCGCCGATACGCTCACGGTTCTTACCTTCTTCCATCCACCAATCCCAAATGTTCTCGATGAGGTCCTTGATGGCCTGGTAGTCGTCGTCCTTGTTCACTTCCATGAACGGAACGAGCAGGGAACCCATCTGGGGACCGTCGAGGATCGGGGCCTTGGCGCCGCACAGAACCGAGCAGCCGCGTTCGTCACCGACTTTCAGGGCGCGAGGCATGGTGTTGATGCAGTGCATGCAACGGACGCATTCCTTGTGGTCGATGGTCAGCTTGCCATCTTCGTAGGAGATGCAGTTGGACGGGCACAGGTCAACGACTTCCTTCTGGATGTCGAACGCACCCCAGTCACGACCGGCGTGGGCGCCGGCGTTGGGAGCGATTTCACCGCCGACGTAGGCGGCAACGGCTTCCTGATCGACCTTGATCGGATCCTTCCAGGTACCGATGAAGGACAGGTCGGAACGGGCGATGGCGGCAACGCAGCCATTGGGGCAGCCGTCGAACTTGAATTTGAACTTATAGGGGAACGCCGGGCGGTGGAGTTCGTCCTGGTATTCCTGGGTCAGGTTGTAGCACAGCTCCTGGGTGTCGTAGCAGGCGTACTCACAGCGGGACATGCCGAGGCAGGTAGCGGGGGTACGCAGGTTGGAGCCGGAACCGCCGAGGTCGATTTCCAGGTCATGGGTCAGTTCCCAGAAGATTTCCTCCAGCTGCGGAGTGGTGGTGCCCAGGAACACGATGTCGCCGGTGGCGCCGTGCATGTTGGTCAGACCGGAACCGCGAAGTTCCCAGATCTTGATCAGATTGCGCAGCAGCTCGGTGTTGTACCACTTGCCGTTGGGCTGAGCCACGCGGACGGTGTGGAAGTGAGCGACGCCGGGGAACATCTGGGGCTGGTCACAGTAACGGCCGATAACGCCGCCGCCGTAACCGAAAACGCCGACGATGCCGCCATGTTTCCAGTGAGTTTCGCCGTCGGTGTACGACATTTCGAGGACACCCAGCAAATCATCGGGACAATCGACGGGGATCTGGTAATCCAGACCCTTCTCGTTCTTGGCTCGAGCGTCGGCCTCCTGTTTAATGTCGGATACAAAGCTGGGCCACGGGCCGCTTTCCAGCTGATCCAACAGAGGAGTTTTGTGTTTCGCCATTCCCTTAACCTCCATAGTTTGATTAAGATGTTGCCATCAACCATTATTGCGCCCGGGCCGGCAAATGGTGAAAAAATCACCTGAAGCCAGAACGCCTTTTCCTACGTAACGCAACTACCTGGAATAACGGCAATTGCGCCAATATTCACAAGGTATGCAGGGCTGACAATGTACTGAACCCTTCGGTTTTCTGTCAACCGAAATATCCAAGAACCCATTGTCAATCCTCAGCTTGCGGACTCAATGGACTACCTGATTCAGGGGGTATTCGCCACCCCGACCTTGCCTTCGCGGCCGAGCCGGAGTAACGGTCCCTTGGACAGGATATTGACCGCCATAACCGTTACAGCAAAAGGGTCTAAGGAGCAACACAAACTTGCAGATTCAAAACACTAACGCCCCCCGCTGCCGCCGTTGCGGACAGTGCTGCCGCAAAGGCGGCCCGGCCCTCCACGTTCAGGACCTGCCGCTCCTTCAGGACGGCTCCATCCCGCTGGCCGACGTTGTCACCCTGCGCGCCGGTGAATGGGTATACGACCAACCCGCGCAACAGGTCATGCCGCTCTCTTCCGAGATGCTCAAGATCAAGGGACGCGACGGAACCTGGACCTGCCTCTACCTGAGTCCCGAAAGCAACACCTGCGCCATCTACGCCACCCGGCCCGCCGAGTGCGAGGCGCTGTTCTGCGAGGACGTGGCCCCGCTGCGGGCCATGTACGAAGAGGAGCGGCTCACGCGCGCCGACCTGCTCCCCGAAGGACACCCCCTGCTCGAACTCATGGCCGAACACGACCGGCGGTGCGATCCCCGGCGCATGGAAGAGCTGGCCAAGGCGGCCCGCGAAGGCGACGGCCAGGCGGGCGAAGAGCTCAAGGAGATGGTCGTATATGATATTGAAATGCGTCGCCTCGTTCCGCAGAAATCCGGCATGTCGGCGGAACTGAACGACTTTTTCTTCGGCAGGCCCCTGCACGTGCTCCTCGGCGGCATGAGCGTCAAGGTCTACCACTCGGGCGACACGGTCCGCTTCAACTTTCAAGCCTAGGAGGACACGCCATGAAAGACGAACTCGGCGTATACTACACCCCGTCCCTGCAACACCCCGAAGTGCGCATGTATGTGCGCGACAACCAGGGCGAGATAGAATTCCGCCTCTACAACCCGGACGAACCTGTCATCTGGGAAAAGCACCAGTGGGTCCCCTACCAGGCCATTGAAGCCGCCGCCGTCATGTTCCGAGAGAAGAACACCGACCGCAACCCGCTGGCACTCTACGACCTCGACATCGCCCGTAAGCTTCTTGAGGATTAGCGCCCTCGGCAACTCGATCCCAATACGCGCAATTCCACGCCGCCCGGACCCTCCGGGCGGTTTTCTTTTGCTAAATGGGAATTTTTCCCAGAAAGGAGGAAGCAACAACAGGAGCTTCCCCTATTGTCTTCATGGTGAAAGTGTGAGTGTATGACACCGTTCATCGAGAACAATTGTTTTCCCGGCAATCCCCGCCGGGAACTCCCCCCGAAAGGCTCCAATCACCGCCATGGAGCCTTTCTTTTTGTCTGTTGTCCCACGCCGCCGTGAACGATCGAACACGCAGGCTCCCCCCGCAAAGGTCCGCCGTAAACGGCCCCATCAGCGGGAACCTACGCTCCCGCCGCACGGGCACAATCGCGACACAGGCCCTCAAGAACAAGGTCCACATGGCTAACGGGCAGGCCAAGGGAGTCGGCCACGGCGGACTCGTCGAACCGGATGGCCTCGTTGGCGATGCATTGAATCCGCCCGCAGCCGGTGCAATGGAAATGGCTGTGGGCTCGTCCCACGCAATAATGCTGTGCCCGCTCCCCCGAACTGATTCGATTGATTGCGCCCTTCTCCGCCAACAGGTCGAGAATGCGGTAGACCGTGACCCGGTTGAGCTTGTGCTCGCGCAGGACCTCGGCGAGGACCTCTCCGGCGGTCACCGGGCCATGCCCCGCGGCCACGGCGGACACAACCATGATACGATTGAGAGTCGGCTCCAGGCCCGCCCGTTCGAGCAGTTCCCGGGCGGCCTCGGCAGAATCGAGCAACGTCATGACGGCCTCCTGGACATCGCGTCAGTTCAAAGCGCGTCTGAACGCCTCGGCCGCGTGCAGCAGGTTGCCCTTCCAATCCTCGGCCAGCGGATCGAGGGGAACGACCCGTGCGTTCAGCTCGGAGGCGATAACCTCTGCGCTCCGCTTGGAGAACTGGGGCTGGACAAAAACCACGGTCACCCCGAGCTCCCGCCCGTGCTCGATGATCTCCGCCAGATGCCTGGGGCTCGGCTCGTTGCCGCCCGCCTCGATGGCCACCTGCGTCAGGCCGTACCGCTGGGCGAAGTATCCCCAGGAGGGATGAAAGACCATGAAGGCGCGCTTTTCCACAGGGATGGCCGCCATTGCCTCGGCGATGGTCGCGTTCAGCTTGTCGAGCTCATTCAGAAACGCCGCCAGATTCGCCTCGTATTTCGCCTTGTGAGCCGGATCGGCCCGAACCAGTCCGTCGCAGGTGTTTCGCGCTATGGTCCTGACCCGTACGGGATCGAGCCAGATATGCGGGTCGAGAATCCCGTGGTCATGTTCGTCCGAATGCGCGGCCGCATGATCGTGTCCCTCGTGCGCGGCCTCATCATGATGATGCTCCTCGTGCGCGGCCTCGTCATGATGGTGCTCGGCCATGGGGATCTTTTCCACGCCCTCCTGGGTGCGAACCACCAGCATGTCCCGGTTCGCCCCCTTCAATTTGGGCAGCCAGACGTCTTCCAGATTGATGCCGATGGCGAAATAGACCTGCGCCTTGGCCAGGGCGGCCATTTGCCGGGGAGTGGGCTCGTACATGTGCGGGTTGGCCCCGGGCTGGACCAGCACGCTTACGTCCGTCAACTCCCCGCCGATGCGCTCCACGAAATACTTCTGCGGCAGGATGGACACGAACGCCCGCACCTTGCCTGCCGCCGACGCGGGACCGGCCCAAGCCAAGGTCAACCCGAGCGCGACCAGAAACACCTTTTTCACCATATCGGAAACCGCCATGACACCCTCCGTGGGCTGAAGTCTCGCCTTGCCCAATTCGAGCAAGACAATTGCATGATGCAACTTGGTTGCATCGCTGTCAACAGCCTTGCGGCAATTGCTCCGTTTCTCACCGGGCGCAAGGAGCGCGGCCCGACCCGGGAGATTCTCCGGGTCGGGCCGCGCAATGTTCGGAATAGTATGAAACGGAAGCTACTTGATGACCGCGGCTCCGGCCATGGCCACACTTTCATCTTCGTCCACGGTGCCGCCGGACACGCCGATGGCGCCTATGATGACGTTGTTCTTGTCTACGAGCAACACGCCGCCCGCGAACAGAATCAGGCCGTCATTGCTGACCTCGATGCCGTAAAGAGACTCGCCGGGCTGGGATGCGGCGCCCAGGGTCCGGGTGGACATATTGAAGTACCGGGCCGTCACGGCCTTCTTGATGGAGATGTCGATGCTGCCGAGAAACGCGTCTTCCTGGCGATAGAACGCCTTGAGATTGCCGCCCGCGTCCACGATGGCGATATTCATGGGCACCTTGATTTCCTCGGCTTTCTTCAACGCGGCCTGAAGTATCGTCTGCGCCTGGGCCAAAGTGACATCCCCGGGGAGGGTCTTCACGGGTCCCTCGGCAAAGGCGGGCACGGAAAAGAGCGCGACGGCGAAAACGAGAAACGCGGAAAACATGATTTTTCGCATAATATCCTCCTTGCTGTACGAATCGCCGCCCGGACTTTTCGACTCCCCTGCGGAATCGAAGGTAATGGGCGGCAAATTAGCTCACAAATTACACCCATAAAAACGGCAAGGCAACAAATCGATAAATAAAAACGTCTCCTCCGCGTCCGCCATCTGACGGAGGGCGGCGAGGCACACAACCTGCCAACCATCTGTTGTTTCGAACATATTTTTGTCCAAGAAGGTTTGCTTTAATCCGGGGAGTGCATATATTGAAAATCAGGATTCAATCGTCTTCGAAAGCGGGATTGAGTCGATCTCGCTGCTGAAGGCAACATTCAGATAAGGAGAGATACCACATGGCCAGTAAAACAGTGTTCGTAAACCAATTCACCAACGGTATCCTCGGCCCCGACGAGTCCATGCTCGGCCCCGTTGAAGACGGCGGCGTCATCATAGCCAATACCGCTCCGGGCTGCTGGGGGCCCATGCTCACCCCGGCCATCCGCGGCGGCCACGAAGTGACCCGGCCCGTACAGGTCGAGGGAGCCGAGCCTGGCGACTCCATCGCCATCCGCATCCTGTCCATCAACGTGACATCCCGTTGCACCGCCTCGGGCAACGACACCACGTTCGCCGACCGATTCCTGGGCGACCCTTATGTCGCGGGCAAATGCCCCCAGTGCGGCACGTTGTACGAGGAGACCTGCGTGGAAGGCACCGGCCCCGAGTGCGTCAAATGCGCAAAGTGCGGCGCTCCGGCGGCTCCTTTCGCCTTTACCAACGGCTACACCATCGCCTTCAACGACAAAGGCACCTTGGGCGTGACCCTGAACAAGGAAGCCGCGCAAAAGGCTGCCGACGACGCCCGGGAAAACATGTGCATCCCGGATAATTCCATCCAGAACCCGGTGGTGGCCATGGCCCCCAGCGACCTTCCGGGACTGGTCGCCAGAATGATTCCCTTTGTGGGCCAACTGGGTGTGGTGCCCGTGCGAAACACCCCGGACTCCCACAACGCCCGCGACCTGGGCTCCTTCCTGGTCGGTGCGCCGCACGAATACGGCATCACCCAAGAGCAACTGGACGATGTGACCGACGGCCACATGGACATCAACCGCGTGCGCGCGGGCGCTGTGCTGATCGCCCCGGTACGCGTGCCCGGAGGCGGCGTATACGTGGGCGACATGCACGCCATGCAGGGCGACGGCGAAATCGCGGGCCACACGGCCGACGTATCCGGCGTCGTCACTATGCAGGTGTCCGTGCTCAAGGGCGTCACCTGCGGCGGCCCCATCATCCTGCCCGTGTACGACGACCTTCCGCTCCTGGCCCGTCCCCTGAACGACGAGGAAAAGCATCAGGCCATGCTGGAAGCCGAAAAATGGGGCGTCACCCTGGAAGAATCGGCCCCCATCTCCTTTGTCGGCTCCGGCCCGACCCTGAACGACGCCACCAGCAACGCCCTGACCAGGGCCGCCGAATTCCTGGACTGCACGGTCCCGGAGGTCATGAACCGCGCCACCATCACCGGCAACATCCAGATCGGCCGCGCCCCCGGCACCGTCACAGCCACCTTCCTGGCCCCGACCGCCAAGCTACGCGAAAAAGGCGTCTACGACCTCATCCGCACCCAATACGGCCTGTAATCCCAGAGCCAAACCACGCAACCCCTAAAAAACATGCGGCGTTTCGCTGGAGAGCGAAACGCCGCTTTTTTGTAGAGCATCCCTCACGCCTGTTTCCCTTGGGAAAAATCCGTGAGATACCGCCCTCCTGCCGATGTGCTCCCCCAAAAAAACAAAAGAGCCCCGAACAAAAGGGGCTCTCCATACGGTCGCGAATTCAACCGGACTAAAATTTGGTACCAGGGGAGGGACTCGAACCCTCACAGTATCGCTACCGGCGGATTTTGAGTCCGCTGCGTCTACCAATTCCGCCACCCTGGCGTGGGAAGGGTTATCCATAGGGCAGGGGGGAGCCTTCTGTCAATGATCTTGTCGGATGGAATGTGGCCGGGGCGGGTGTGTACGGGGTATTTCATACTCGGCGGCGCATATTTCTTGTCACGCGGACGGCTTGGTGGTAGCTCCCCGAATACGGTTCATATTCGTGTCGAAGTGAGGACAAATCATGCTGCCCATCGGTTCCATCGTCAACGCCTGCGCCATCATCGGCGGCTCCTTGCTCGGCTGTCTCCTGCAGTCGCGCTTTCCGGAGCGCATCCGGTCCATCGTGTTCCAGGGGCTGGGGCTGTGCGTACTGCTCATCGGCATTCAGATGGCGCTGAAGGTGCAAAATATCCTCATCGTCATCTTCGCCGTCCTGCTGGGCGGCATCACCGGCGAGTGTCTGCGGCTGGACACGCTGTTCGAGCGGCTGGGCAACAGCTTCAAGAAGCTGGTCCGGTCCAAGAACGCCACGTTCACGGACGGGCTGGTGACCACCTCCCTGCTCTTCTGCATCGGGGCCATGGCTATTGTCGGCTCCCTTGAGGAAGGCATCCGGGGCGACGCCACCATCCTCTACACCAAGTCCATTCTCGACGGCTTCGCGGCCATAGCCTTTGCCGCCACCTACGGAACCGGGGTCATCTTCTCCTTCATCCCTGTCCTCCTCTACCAAGGCTCCATCACCCTCGGCGCCTCGTTCTTCCAACAATATTTCTCGGATCTGATGATCGCCCAGATCACCGGCTGCGGCGGACTGCTCATCGTCGGCATCGGCATCAACCTGCTGGAGCTGACCGAAATCCGATTGGCCAACCTGCTCCCCGCCCTGGTCTATGTCGTTGTTTTGACCTACTTCCTCGGCTGATCCTCCCAGGTAACGCCCATGGGGCGCATCGCCCCCGACATCAGACCGCGCCAACAAAAAAGCCCGCCTGGAACCAGACGGGCTTTTCAATAGACGAAAGGAAATCCGCCGCGCGGCCTATTTCGCAGCTCCCGCCTCGGGCAGCTTCGCGCCTTTGGCCGGTTTTTTCTTGGAACCGCAGCCACCACAGCCCATGGTCTTCTTGACCTCTTCATCAGGCTCGACCGTGCGGATTTCCGCCTCGGACTCGATATGCCCCTTTTCAATGGCGTAGGCTATGCAGTCCTCAAGGACCTGCTGGCAATGCTCGGTGGGAATGAACTCGCCGACCATGGCCCGCTGGAACTCGGGCCGATCAAAAGGCTCGGCCCATTCCTTGTCGCGGAAGGACATCCACGGGCCGATCTTCGGGGTGTCGATGGGCGGGGTCGTGGAGCGCATGGCCACTTCCCAGTGGGTGTACTGGTAGATGTCGTCCAGGGTCTCCTCCGGGGTACAGCTGTGCACCTCGCTGGCCTGAAACGAGACGAATACCTTGAAGCCGATGGCCAGTTCCTTGAACACACGGCCGAACTGATCGCTACGGGACGCCTCGACGAGATACTCTCTGAAATCTTTAGCCATTACTCACTCCTTATGGTGCCTAGAACAGGAATCAGCGGCATACTCACTCAATTATTCCTCTAAATCAAGGGGTTTCGCCCTGCGTTGCGCCCGATTGCGGCGCATCCGCGCATTTCTTTCGAGTCCCCTACCCGAGCGCACCGAGGATAAGAGGCATGGTCACGGCGGAGAGCACGGTCTGGACCGTGATGATGAGCGCCATCACCTGATGGTCGCCGCCCATTTGCCGGGCGAGGATGAAAGCGGACACGGACACCGGGATGGCCGTGTAGATAAGCGCCGTGGTCAGGGCCAGCCCCTCCACGCCGAAAAGACGGGCGCAGCCGTAGGCCGCCAGGGGCAGAGCCACGAGATGGGCCAGTGAGGCCAGCACCACGGGCAGAGTGGACGACCCCAGCCCTTCGAACCGAAGCCCGGCGCCCACAGCCAGAAGACCGAGCGGCAGGGCCGCCTTGCCCAGGATGGCGAGCAGGCTCGCGACCACGCCGGGCAGGGGAAGGTCGAGAAAGCTGATGGCCATGCCCACGACACAGGCCAGTATGAGCGGATTCTTGGCCAGCTCGATCCCTACCCTTCCGAGTCCGCTGCCCTGCTTGCCGTGGCGCGACAGGACCAGGACGCAGAGCACGTTGACGAGGGGAATGAGGGTCAGCATGGCCACGGCGGACAGGGTCATCCAGTCCGGGCCGAGCAGCACTGCCGCCGCCGACATTCCCACATAGGTATTAGGCCGGATGGCCCCCTGAAAGATCGAGGTGAAGACCGGGCCGTCCAAACGAAACATGGTCCGAGAAAAGACCAGGAACGCGCCAACCAGACAGACCGCCGATGCCACAGTCAGAGCCAGGTTCAGCGAGGAGGCGTCGAAGTGCCTTCCCGAAAGGCCGCTGACGAGCATGGCCGGAAAGAGCACGTAATAGGTCAGCCGCTCGGAAACGGGCCAGAACCCCACGCCCGGGAAATCGAGACGGTACAGGACAAAGCCGAGGAAAATGAGCCCGAAAATGGGCAAAATGGCGAGGATGACGGGAGACATGACCGGGACGGTACGCTCGTCGCCGGGTTCATGGCAAGAAAAACGGGGGCTTCCGCTCGGGAAGCCCCCACAAGCTTATTCGGGGATTGTCTCCATGGACGCCCATTTGGGCTCGTGAAGCGGCAGGACGTAGTCGGCCATGTCGCGGGCCTTGAGCAAGATGTCGTAAGCCTCGTAGGGGCCGGTGTTGGTGCCCGGAGGAATGACCTCCATCTCCATGGCCTTGACGTCCTTGGGCGGGTCAATATTTTCGAGGATGGTGCAGAAACCGCAGATGAGCACCGATCCCTTCTCCGTCTCGATCTTCACCGACATGCCGCCGGGCGTGTGGGCCGGGGTATGGATCATGGTGATGCCGGGCAGGACCTCGGTGTCCTCCGAAAGGGTCACGATCTGGCCGTTCTCCTTGGCGTCGTCCACGTAGTCCTCCAGATAGCGAAAATCGAGCGGATGCGGATGGTAGACGGACTCCATCTCCTTTTCATGCACATAGATGGTCGCGTTGGGACACTTGTAGTCGTTCTCGCAGTGATCGTTGTGCAGGTGGGTGTGAATGATGATGTCGATGTCTTCGGGCTTGAGACCGTACTTGGCCAGCCCTTCTTCAAAGGTATATATCTTGCCGCCGATGGCCTTTTCGCGCTCCTCGGAGACGATGGGCTGCATCTCGCCGGTATCGACCAGGATATTCTTGTCCCCGCCTTCGATGTACCAGGTATAAATGGGAATGGTGTACGGGGTGCCGTATCCATGCTGATAGGTCATCATACCCTTGTCGAAGACCTTGGTTCCCATGACGATGGGATGAACTTTGTATGTGCTCATGGCTCACGCTTCCTGTTATATTTCAAACATAAATATGAATGTGCACAACCCCTGTCAAGGCCGGAGGCGGTATCACGGCCGTCGACGCCGGGCTCGGAGGGCGTCCGAAAGGCGGATGCGGAAGGACAAACCATGCGGTAGTATTAATATTATACACACCTTGACCCGTTATCTCTTCCTCGGGTAGGTAGTTGCAATGCGGGGCTATGCCTTGATGCTGGCCACCCATGGACACTTACAGGTCTTCTCCAATCATTGCGAACGATTGGGGTACACTTGCAGACAGATAATAAAGACCCAATTCCAAGGAGAAAGAGCATGGACGTCGAATTGGCCAAGCCCTTCATTAAAGCCGCCATTGATGTCTTGTCCACCATGGCCTTCATCAAGCCCGAGGTCGGCAAACCCTACGTCAAACGCAACAACGTCGCGGCCGGCGACGTGTCTGGAATGGTCGGCATCACCGGCGAGAAAAACGGCAGCGTATCTCTCTCCTTTTCCAAGGGATGCGCCGTGGCCATCGTCAAAAACATGCTCGGCGACGAGATCGACGACATCATGCGGGACGTCAAGGACGCCGTGGGCGAACTGACCAACATGATCTCGGGACAGGCGCGCGCGGGCCTGGCCGAAAAGGGGCTGGTCTTCCAGGGTTCCACGCCCACCGTGGTCATGGGGGACAACCACACCATCTCGCACATGGCCAAGGCCCCTGTCATGGCCATTCCCTTCAAGACCAAGGACGGGAGCTTCACGATCGAATTCTGCTTCGAATAAACCGAATGTTTCCCCTCAACACGCGGAGACGCCATGTCACCACTAGAAAACTTCAGAGAAAAGGAATTCCTGGATCAGATCACGATCCTGAATGAGATTTCCGGAAGCAAGGATCCCGAGGCCCTGCCCGGCCTGGCTGCTCTGCTCAAGGAGCCGGTGGGCGACACCTCCATCGACTATATGGTGGTCAACGCCCTGAACGCGGTGCTGTCGGGCAACGAAGCCAAGGTCATCGAAGGTCTTGGCGATCCGCATGAGGGATACAGCATTCTGTGCATTCGCGTGGCCGGAGAATACGGTCTGAAAGGGACGACCGGGCCGCTCATCAACCTGGCCCTGGCCGAAGAGGACCTGGACCGCCTCATGGAGATTCTGACCTCTCTGGCCCGCATCGGCGACAAGTCCGCCATCCCCGTCTTCAGGCGGTTCCTGACCCACGAAGACCCTTTCATCCAATCCTCCTGCATCGAGGCGCTCGGCAAACTCGGCGATCCCGAATCCATCGAGGAGTTCAAGAGGCTCCTCACCGAGAGCGAAGCGGACGACCGCTTCGAGGTCTGTGACATCACCACCTGGAAGGCCGTGGACGCCCTGGCCCGCAACGAAAGCGAAAACACCATCTCCTTCCTTGTCCGGACCCTGCATCACAAGAACCCCACGGTGCGCCGCATCATCACCGACGCGCTCATCAACGTGGGCCCCTTCGCCATCCCCATGCTCCTCGACGCCTTCAAGACCGAGAACACGGATTCCAAGATACTGGCCGCCAACGTCATCGGCTTCCTGCGCGACCGCGCGGGCGCGGACGGGCTGGTGGCCGCCTTCGACAAGGGACAGGCCGACGATCCCAACGTCCGTTACGCCGTGTACGAGGCCCTGGGCCGCATCGGCTCCATGAAAGGCATCATCTGCCTGGTGGACGGGCTGTCCGAAACCGACGAACTGATCCTCATGGCCGTGATCGGCGGACTGGAAAAACACGTCAATCCGGGCATGATCGCCGCCCTGACCGAACGCATCGCCAAAAGGGACGACCACGCGTCCAGACTGGCCAAGGCGGTTATAGCCTCCAGAGCCACGACCATTTTCGAACACCTGCACGGGAACCGGGAAGTGGGAGTTCTCCTTGTGGACGCCCTGGCCGAATCGCGCGACCCCGAAATAGTAGAGGAATTCCGGAAAGTGCTGACCGGGATGGGCGGACCGCACGCCGAACAGGACCTGAACCGCCTGCCCGTCCTGGACAAAGGAACAAGCAAGGCTCTGGCCGCCGACGACTCGCGCTCCATGTGCGCCATGCACCGAGCCATCCTCACGGACCTCGGATTCGAGCCGTCCCTGGCCGTCAACGGCGAAGAGGCCTACGAATACATCGAACAGGGCGAGAGGTTCGAGGTCATCATCACGGACATGAACATGCCCGTCATGGACGGCATGGAGCTGGTGGGGAAAATCCGTTCAACGCCGGGCATGGAAAACGTGCCCATCATCATGGTCACCACCGAATCCGAAGCCTCCCAGCAGGGGTTGGCCTCCAAGACCGGCGTGACCGCCTTCATCTCCAAGCCCTTCAAGGCGGAAGAACTCAAGGCGAAGATTCTCGAAGTAACCCGTTAGAACGCGAAGGGGCCTCTCAGGAGGCCCTTTTTTTCAGCCGAGCCTTGTCCCGGGCCAGACGCAGGAACTCGATGACCGAGGCGGCGACCCCACGGGAGTAGAGCATCCAGACGTGCCCCATGGGCGCGCAGACGCGTTCGTCCCAGCCCGGCCTGCCCGTGCGCAGCAGATCCAACGGAATCACATAGTCGTCGGCCAGAGTGTAGAGGGCCAGCTTGGGGCAACCGGGGTCCGGCGCGTCGGCCACGGCCTCGGATATGGCCCGTCCGGGTATGAGCCCGCGGGCCATGCGGTTTCCGCCCAGCCAGGCCAGCTCGCTGCCGCCATGGGGAGAGCCCAGGGCGACCAGCGCGGCCACCCTGTCGCGGAATCGGGGATCGCCCGCCGCGCAACGGCAAAGCAACCCCCCCAGGCTATGGCCTATGAGCATGACCCGAGACTCCGGGTCGTCCCCCAAAATGCCGCCGAGTTTTTCCTTGAGCCCGGCCAATGCGTAATCAAAATCCCTGGTGAAGCTGTTGTAGCCGTAGGTATGGACATTCTCGAATCCGGCCCGACGGAGCCTGTGGGCGAAAACCAGCCAGGCCGTGCGATTGTGGTACAACCCGTGGACCAGCACCACGGGAATCCCGTTCCCCGAGGGACGCCGCTCAGGCAAGGCCAGCAAAAGGGTGCTCGGCAGGGCCACCACATCGGCGGCCATGGCCGTGACCACGCCGCGCGCGACCGCAGGACCGAGTCCGCCAGCCTCCTTTCGAATGAACCCCAGCCGACCGGCCAGGGCGTTGGACAGCAGAAAAATCCCGTAGCGCAGCAGGGTGAACAGGGCCAGGCCCAGGAGAACGTAGAGGAAGACCTTGACGGGCATTCCGCACCATGACGTCAGCCCGCGCAGGTGTCAACCCGCGCAGGTGTCAACCCGCCGGGAGGCCGCCGCCCCCTTGCCTTGGTTCACGCTGCGGTGTACCAAGGCCGGACATTCAAAGGAGCATATTTCGTGACCACCACACTCTGCCTCGACATCGGCAGCGGCACCCAGGACGTGCTGCTCCACTCCCCGGACAGGGAGATTGAAAACTGTCCCAAGTTCGTCATCCCCTCCCCCGCACTCCAGATCGGCCGCCGCCTCGAAGCGTTGCGACTGGAAGAAAAACCCGTCTGGCTGTACGGCAGCAACATGGGCGGCGGCGTGACCCGCTTCATCAACGCCCACCTCAAGGCCGGGCTCGAAGTGGCCGCGACCGAGAACGCCGCCTACACCATGGCCGACGACCTGTCCCGCGTGACCGGCATGAACATAAAGCTTACCGATCAGTGTCCGGACGGCTTCACGCCGGTCCGTCTCACCGACTTCGACGAGGCGTGGTGGCGCCGTTTCCTGGACGCCGCAGAGCTCCCCTGGCCCGACCGCATTGCGGCCTGCGCCCAGGACCACGGCTTCCATCCGGGAGAGTCCAACCGCATGGGCCGGTTCAAGCTGTGGCGCTCCCTGCTTCACGACGGCGAAGGCCGACCCGAGGCCCTGGTCTACCAAACCCCGCCCGCCATGCTCACCCGCCTTGCGGACCTTCAGCGCGACATCGGCGGCGGTCCCGTGGCCGACACCGGCGCGGCCGCCGTGCTCGGCGCGCTGTACGAGGACCGGATCGAGCGTTTGAGCTTCGAACGCGGCATCACCCTGGTCAATATCGGCAACTCCCACCTCATCGCCTTCCTGCTCTTCAACGGCCGGATTCATGGCGTGTACGAGCAACACACCGGATGCGTGGACGGGGCCAAGCTCTGGGCCGACCTGGAGCGGTTCCGCTGCGGCTGCCTCTCCTTCGAACAGGTCTTCGACGAAAACGGCCACGGCTGCCTCTGCATGGACCTGCCGGCCGAGGCCGGAGGCTTTGCGCCCACCTTCGTGCTCGGCCCGCGTCGGGCCATGCTGGAGGGATACGATGTGGACTTCCCCTCCCCGGGCGGAGACATGATGCTTGCGGGCTGCTTCGGCCTGCTAAAAGGGTTGGCAATGCAGGGCTAAGACCGGCCTTTCGGGCGGCGGCGCAAACTCGTCGCCGCCCTCCGCTCATGTCCGTGTGCAGGTTAGGTGGAAGACGCCGCCAAAAAACACGATCCCCTCTAGGCAGGCCGTCCGCCCCATGGTAGGATGCGGCAATACCTTTCCCCATCGAACGGAGGAGCTGATAATGCCTGCCATACAACGTATTTCCCGGCTTTGCGCCCTACTGCTTATCCCGGCCTGCCTTTGGGCCGCCGCAACCGCCCACGCCGGATGGGGCGACGCGCTCAAAGGCGCGGGCGAAGCCGGAAGCAAGACCATGGGATTGCCCTCGGTCCCGACCGGAATCGATGACGCCTTCCGCGAACTGCTCTCCATGGGCACCGACTCCGCGGTGGAATCGCTGTCCCAGGACGGTGGTTTCTCCAAGCAGGCCGCCACATCCTTAGCCGTTCCGGATGATTACCGAAAGCTTGCCGAAACCGTGGCTCCCGATCTGCTCGGCTACCTGAACTCGGCCGCAGAATCGGCCGTTCCGGCCATTGGCGAGCTGTTCCAGACAACCATCGACACCATGGAATTTGCCAACCCGACGAGCCTGCTTTCGGGCAAGAATGACGCCGTGACCGCCTATTTTGAAGAAAGCGCACGGCCCAAACTGACGGAAAACGCGGCCCCTCTGATCCAGTCCGCCCTGGAACAAACCGGGGCGGGGGCGGCCATGAGCGCCGCGCAACGCCTCTCCTCCATGACCGGCGGAGCCTTCGACCCGGTGACCTATCTGACCGACAAGACCCTGGACTCCATGTTCCTGTACCTTGGCCAGACCGAAAAGGGCGTGCGCTCCGGCGACATCGAAACGACCAGCAAACTTCTCCAACAGTTTTTCTAGGAGCTTCCAATGAATAAATTCCTCAAGATAGTACTCATCATCATCGCCGCGCTGGCGGCCCTGTTCATCGCCCTATGCATCTACGTGGTACTCGCGGTGGACACCACCAAACTCAAGGACGGGATTGCGAAAACCGTCAAGGAACGGACCGGCCGCGAACTGACGTTTGAAGGCGATATCGGCTTCAACTTCTTCCCCTGGCTCGGGCTTGAAATAGGCCCCACCGCGCTCGGCAACGCTCCCGGCTTCGCGCCGGACGAAATGGTGCGCATCAACCGCGCCGAAGCATCCATCCGCCTCCTGCCGCTGCTCTCCGGCAACGTGGCCGTCGGCAACGTGGTCCTGGACGGCCTGACCCTCAACCTGGCCAAGAACAAGCAAGGCGTGACCAACTGGGACGACCTGGCCGGGGCTGGCGCGGACGCGGAAAAGCCCGCCGAGAAAGCCGCCCCAAAGGAGGAGACGGCCAAGTCCGAGTCCGCCACAAGCCTGTCCGTGGAAGGTGTTGAGATCACCAACGCCAATATAGTCTATGACGACATGCAGGCGGGCAAGAAAACCGCCATCAACGACCTGGATCTCATCGTGGGCCAGATCGGCGACAAGACCCGTTTTCCCTTTGAACTCAAGTTCCGTCTCAAGCTCGACAGCCCCAAAATCGACACCCGGCCGGTGCTAACCGGCTTTGCCAGATTCGATCAGGAAGCAGGCTCCATCGAAGTGGACGACATGAAGCTCTCTCTGCTCAACCTCGAACTTACCGGCCTCTTTTTCGCCAAGACCAAGGATGACGTCACCTCCTTCTCCTCGGAGATCAAGCTGACCACCGCCTCGATTCGCGAGCTCATGGCCGGACTGGACCTGACCCCGCCCGACACGGCCGATCCCGACGTGCTCAAGCCGCTGGCCGCAACCATCAAGGTAAACGGCACCGACACCCAGGCCTCCCTGGAATCCCTGTCCCTCAAGTTCGACCAGACCCTCGTTACCGGCCAGGGCTCCGTCAAGAACTTCCAGAAGCCCGCCATCGCCTTCAACGTCAACGTCGACGGCATCGATGTGGACCGCTACTTACCGCCCAAGTCCGAAGGCAACGATGCCCAGCCCGCAGCCGATTCCGCTTCGTCACCGGAAGCCCCTGCACAGGAACCCGACTTGAGCGCGCTCAAGAACCTGGACCTCAAGGGCAAGCTGACCGTGGGCAAGCTCAAGGTCATGAACCTGACCATCACCGACATCCTGGCGGAGATCACGGCCCAAAACGGCCTGGTCACGGCCGACCCGATGAACCTCAACCTTTATGGCGGCTCCTACTCCGCACGAGGCACCCTGGACGCCTCCAAGTCCGTGGCCGCCTGGACCGAATCGGGACGGCTCAAGAACGTCCAGGCCGGGCCGCTTCTCAAGGACCTGACCGGCAAGGATCGGCTTTCCGGCACGACCAACGCCCAATATGACCTTACGGGAGCCGGGCTGACCCCGGACAACATCAAGAAATCCGTCAGCGGCACGGCGTCCTTCGCCTTCACCGACGGAGCCATCAGCGGCATCAACGTCGCCAAGATGCTCCGCGACGGATGGGAACGGCTCAAGGGCCGCCCCGTGTCCGGCGATGAACCGGCCAAGACGGATTTCGCCGAACTCCTCGGTTCCGCCACCCTGACCAACGGGCACATCGTCAACAAGGATCTGCTCATGAAGTCCCCGCTCCTGCGCGTCACCGGCCAGGGATGGGCCGACCTGCCCAAGAACTCCACGGACTACACCGCCACTGTCACCGTGGTCGGCACCCTGGAAGGTCAGGACGGGAAGTCCATCGAGGATCTCAAGGGGCTGCCGCTGCCCATCAACGTCAAGGGCAGCCTGGACAATCCGTCCATCTCCCTGGACCTCAAGGCTATGGGCGAAGCACTGTTCCAGGGCACCTTCAAGGAAGGAGCCAAGGACATCGAGAAGACAATCAAAGATAACGTCCTTGGTGGCTCCAAGTCCTCGGACGGAACCGACGCCAAGCCTGCCGACAAGCCCGGCGGCTTCATCAAGGGCCTGTTTCAATAGGGTCTACAGCGGCCGGGGGAAGGCATGTGCGCTTTCCCCCGCCGCATACTTCCACTTTTGCCGCCGTTTCGCACTGGCGGGAATAAAAAGCCCCGGTTCCCATGAACCGGGGCTTCTGATTGTCAGCGCGTGCTTATATTGTAAAGGCGTCGTCTAAAACCGCAACGACAGGCAGGTCAGCCCACCATCAAGCTTGCGGAACTCGGAGACATCGATGACCACGGTGTCGACGCCCGTGGCGCGCACTTTGGCCAGCGTTTTGGGAAAGCCCTCGGGCACAATGACGGTGCCGTTAATGTACAGGCAATTCCGCGCATAGGCCTCGTCGTCCTCCACGATCACCCGCTGAAAACCGGAGAGCTCGGGCAGGGAATCACAGCAGGGCGAAACCAGAATGGTATTGTTGCCGATGAAGTTGACGTCGGTCTTGAAATGCAGGGAAGGACAACAGGCTATGATTATGGTTTCGTAGCCATACGGGGCCACAGTATCGGCCAAGGCTTGCGCGCCCGCCCGATTGGTGCGCTCGGACAATCCCACGTAAAAGGTCTTGTCAACCTGAAGCACGTCGCCGCCTTCGATCAGTGCGGGCGGGGTGATTCTGACCACCGGCTTATGCTTGGCCAATTCGGGCTCGATGGTCAATTGCTCGCCCTGCCGGGACGGTGCGCCAAGCGGAGTAAGCACGGCCACATGCTCGCAGACCACGGCGGTGTCCTCCACAAAACAGGCGTCCGGGAACCCCGGAGCGGCGTCGAGCACGGTCACCGCCAGGCCGAGATCGGTCAAGGTTTGGCAGTAGGCTGCGTGTTGCCTGAGTGCCAGCTCGAAATCGGGCTTCCCCAGATTGGCGGTGGTGATGCCGTCGACCATTTCAGGCCCGGGACGACGGGTTATGGCTCGGGTAAACATAGCGAGTCTCCTTTTTGAGGTCAGGCGCAATAAGAGGCCGACCGGAACTGTTCGAAAAACGCTGAATACAAGTCCTTCCAGTGGGTAAACCGAAACGCGAATTGCTTCAAATTAAAATAGAGGACTTTGCCGCCAACGTCTCGACCTCGCCGGGGGATCGGCCATGCATACAAAAAAAGCTTGCCGCAGAGTATCCTGCGGCAAGCTTTGTTGATGCTTTCGTGTTCTCGCTGTCTACCTAGTTCATGAGCTTCTTTCTGCCCAATCCGATCACGCCGAGCAGGCTGAGACCAAGGAACAATTGTGAATCATAGGTTGCTCGACAACCTGATCCACGGCAACACAAAGAAAGCCTGGGAGGCGGGGGAACAAACTCACTGCCCAGCTCTCCATCCTCGGTCAAACGCTCTCTCCAACGGCCTTCTTTTTTCTATCCGACCACATCTCCCGCCTGCCCGAACAGACGCTCACGCATACGTTTGGCGTCTGCATACGCTCGCATATGGGCCGAAAAGGCGTAGAAGGCATGGAGATTTCGTGTGGGATCAATGGGAGACGTGGCCGCCAAGTCATGCTCAAAGGCGGCGGAAAGCAACCTTGGGCTGCCGGTAACGCGGAGGATCTGCCTGTTCTGACAACTGCCTGCCCAGCAACCATCGGCTTATCCGGCGGCTGGCGTTTTGTCTGGCTGTGGGGCTGTGTGCGAATGGCGGCCTATCCGGCAATGGACGGCCTGGGGGGAAGCATGGGCGCAGGGGGGAGAGACCGAGGGGCTTGTGGAGGCCGGGGGTTGGGCAATAAAAAAGCCCCCGGTCAAAAAGACCGGGGGCTGAAATATTCCTTGGCGGCGACCTACTTTCCCACACGCTACCATGCAGTATCATCGGCGATGGAGGGC